>Ga0189275_100146_pt1 | contig 93286 bp, 90 predicted proteins | sample N19A6minimetaG_FD_130329 | JGI IMG/M metagenome (GOLD analysis project Ga0189275, IMG submission 130329) | Marine microbial communities from the Costa Rica Dome - N19 A6 mini metaG | ecosystem: Environmental > Aquatic > Marine > Oceanic > Photic zone | place: Costa Rica: the Eastern Pacific...
TAAATCTGGATATTTTTTCAAAGATTTAACATGTCTTTCTACAGTAGAATAGTCTCCCCTAGCAATCGGACCTGTTAAGGCCTTCTCAAATCCTTCTTGTTTAATATTTGAAACAGAAGATTCCATAAGTGGCAGTAAAGCTTGCAACGCATCTTCTGATTTTATATCGCCTGCATTCGCTATATCAACAGCTATTTTCATAATTGTGACTACATAGTTTGCTGATACTACAGCCGCTGCATGCAGCAAAGGTTTGGATTCCGGTTTTATTTCGAAACAGTAAGCTCCAAGATCAGACGTTACCCTTCTTAATTCTTCAAGAACAAGTTGATCTCCTTCCATATCAAACCAAACATCTTTATAGGAATTATCATTTTCAGTTACCGCTTTAAGTGGATGATATGAAGCTATAAATCCATTTTTAACAGATAGTTTTTTTAGTACGGATGAGTCAAGTGAACCTGAACAATGCACAAAATTTTTGTCATTTAAATCATCGAATTTTTCAGCAATTTTTTGAGAAAGGAATGGAATTTCACGGTCTTGAACTGCAAGAAAAACCAAATCTCCCAGTTCATCAACAGTATCCGGGAAAGAGTTCCTATCATAAAATGAAACTAGTTCATAGCCAAACTCATTCAAGCTCTTATATAGTGCGTTACCTACTCTTCCTTTCCCAAAAATTGTTATAGTTGGCTTTGACATTAATACACCACTTGTGATATCGGTACATGGGCAAATCCACCAACAAAAGTTGATTTCAGATTAATCGGAGTGAACCAAATATTTAATCCCCAATATTTTGAAACCAGAACTCCTGTCATGAAAGCTCTGGCTCCTTCTACTTTTTTATCTTTACTGTTCAAATAATGATGTAATCCGGATTCATTATTACTTTCGATCAGTAATTTTAGCTCCTCCAACTCTTCGGTATCAGAACTTGGAAGATCACAACAGAATATCAATAATGCGTTTCTGGATAAAAACAATTCATCTAAAGCAAAAGCTAATTCCTTTACTATTGCAGGGTCATAATCTCCGATCTGAATACTTACCACATCGAAATCGTCTTGACAAGTTTGCATCATCATAAGCTGAGTATGCAAGCTCATTTCATCACTCATTCCTCCATCATTGATGTAGAAATCGTCTTCTTCATCACACAATTCATTTCTTAATTTATCATTTACTTTTACTTCGCCAAAAGGTGTGGTAAATGACTCGTTAGAAGGGATGCTTAGTTTTTTTTCAAGTTCTCCCTTATAAGATTCTACAACTACTACAGTATCAAAATTACTTGAACACACATTTTTATAGATCGAAGTTAATTCCTGTGGGTTATCGGGATCAATATGAGTAGGCACAAAAAGTAATTTGATATTCTTAACCTTTTCAGAAACCTGTTTTGTATTCTTCAGAGCAGTTTTTAATTCCTGCTTAGTTATTTTTGCAAAAGCCATCTGCTGATATTTTTATTTAACTCTTTGACATAAAAAAACCTGAAGATACTTTTCCCATTTGATGAGATTAAGTCTCTTCAGGCTCATTTTCTTTAGAACCGTATTTTATAGCTTTAATAAGCAATAGAAATTTGATGATTCAGTTTTTGGAAACTACAAATTTGAAACGATTTTTCATCATTAATTCTTACTAAGAATTCTTCGTTGCCTTTTCTCTGAATTTCAAGTTCTTTCAGATTCGTCCTTAATCCTGTGCCCAAACACTTTACAGCAGCTTCCTTAATGGTCCATAATAGAATTGGGTTTTCCTCAGAGAATACTTTCCATTCATTTTCTCCTAAAATTCTTCTCACTATCCGTTCGTCAACTTTACGATCTAACCATTCTGTATCAAGACCAATATCTAATTTTTTTGATATTGCACAAAAAACTTTACTCTTAGAATGACTAAAACTCACATTAATAGCTTGGTTACCAATAGAGGCAAACGGTTTTCCTAGTGGATGTTTTTGAAGTTTATACTCTAAACTCATCCTTAGCTCATCCATCATATCCCGAAATAGATGTCTAGCCGAAAGAAACTCATTTTTTCGATGTTCATTGGTAAAAGATTCCCATTCTTTCCTTTCTCTATCTGAAAGAACTTCCAAAGAAAGTCCTTCTTTTATTTCTGTATAGGCAACTTTTACGTCTTCAGGAAAGTTTAAAATTGATGAGGTATTCAGCAGTTTCAAAAGAATGAATAAAGATTAAGGTTAATGCCACAATTATCCGCTTAATTCGGTATTTTTGAGGTCTTTGATTCGCAATAAAACATATTAATAAAACCAATACATGTCGAACCAGGAACTTACACATTCTGAACAAGAAGAAATACGTCGCGAAAAACTTATTGAACTTAATAAGCTTGGCGTAAATCCCTACCCTTATTCCTTCGATGTTAGCCATACCAGTAAACAGATTTTGGCAGACGAAAATTTAATTCGTGATGAGGAATCAAACCCTGAAACGGAAGTTGTTTCTGTTGCAGGTCGTGTTATGACTCGTAGAATTATGGGTAAAGCAGCATTTTTTAACCTACAGGATTCCGAAGGAACCATTCAGGTTTATATTCGCCGCGATGATGTGGGTGTTGAAAAGTATAATACCGTATTCAAAAAAATGGTCGACATTGGTGATATCGTTGGTATCAAAGGGTTTGTTTTTAAAACCCGCACCAAAGAAACCACTGTGCATGCTGAAGAATTTGAGTTCTTAACAAAAACTCTTCGTCCTATCCCCATCCCAAAAGAAGTTGAAAATGAAGATGGTGAGAAAGTTACCTACGATGCTTTTTCTGATAAAGAGCTTCGCTACCGTCAACGTTATGTAGATTTAATCGTAAATCCCGAAGTTCGAGAAACATTCAAGCAAAGAACGCAGATGGTACAAACTATGCGGAATTTTATGAATGATCGTGGATATCTAGAAGTTGAAACTCCGATTCTACAACCTGTTTATGGAGGAGCGGCTGCACGTCCGTTTGTTACTCATCATAACAAGCTGGATATGGATTTATACCTCAGAATAGCAAATGAGTTATATCTGAAGAGATTGATTGTTGGTGGTTTTGATGGGGTTTATGAATTTTCTAAAGATTTTAGAAATGAAGGACTATCCAGATTTCACAATCCGGAATTCACTCAAGTTGAGTTGTATGTTGCATACAAGGATTACAACTGGATGATGGACTTTACCGAGAAAATGATCGAAAAAATTGCTGTGGAGATGCATGGCTCTACCAAAGTTAAAGTTGGAGAGCATGAAATAGATTTCAAAGCTCCCTGGCCTAGAATTCCGTTATTAGAAGCCATTGAGAAAGAAACAGGTAAAGATCTCTCCGGCATGGAATTAGATGAAATGAAAGCTGTGGCAAAAGAATTACATGTAGATCTTGAAGATGGATCAGGTAAAGGCAAAATCATTGATGAAATCTTTGGAGAGTACGTAGAATCAAAGTTAATTCAACCTACTTTTATTACAGATTATCCTGTTGAAATGAGCCCGCTTACAAAAAAGCATAGATCTAAAGAAGGTTTAGTAGAACGTTTTGAATGTATCTGTAATGGAAAAGAAATTGCTAATGCATATACGGAGCTCAATGATCCTATCGATCAACGCCAACGCTTAGAAGAACAAGCCACGCTTAGAGCCGGTGGAGATGATGAAGCAATGACCATTGACGAAGACTTTATCAGAGCTTTAGAATATGGAATGCCACCAACGGCAGGAATTGGAATTGGTATCGATCGATTGGCGATGATAATGACTAATTCACAATCAATCCGTGATGTGCTTTTCTTCCCACAAATGAAACCAGAGAAAAGTGAATAGTTATTGGTTATTATGTACAACTAATAACCAATAACTTGTTACTAATTACTATAACATGAATTTTGAATGGTATTTAGCGCTGCGTTACTTTAAAGGGAACCGAAAAGGAGCTCGCTTTTTATCATTTATCAAAGTAATGTCTATTACAGGAGTTGCTATCGGTTCTGCAGGACTACTGATAGCACTTTCTGTGGTTCATGGATTTAAATCAACCATCAATAATAAAGTTCTTGGCTTTGCTCCACACTATACCATTGCCACTCAATCTTTCATTAAACCAACCTTAGAGCGAGCCGATACATTAGTCAGTTATCTCGACAGAAAATTTCCCGAGATATCGAAAAGACAAACCGTTATTCAAGGCCAGGTGATGATTCAAACAAAGGATGAGATCAGTGGTACTATTCTGAAAGGTGTCGATATTGATGGAGGAGTTTCCAGTTTAAATGAATATGTAAACACCGGAAAATTTGATCTGAGTTTACAAGAAAACAGTATGTTTGGGGTTGTTATAGGTTCTAAGCTCGCCACTCAATTAAGTGCTGGTGTTGGCGATATAGTAACCACTTATACATTAAACGGCATCCCTAGTTTGATAAATTCTCCTGAAATCAAGCAATTTAAAATTACAGGTATCTATCAAACTGGTATCGATCAATTTGATGATGTTTTTGTAATTGTTGAGCGAGAACAAGCCAGAGAATTGTTCAATTTGAATATCAATGAAGCTCATGGAATTGAAATTAAACTTCATGACAAAAACGATATTGAAGCTTTTGAAGATAAACTTGTAAGTTCGTTATCATTCCCTTTCTTTTCTGAATCTATCTATGAAAAATTTTATAGTTTGTTTGCTTGGGTTGAACTTCAAGAGCAAATGATTCCACTCGTTATCGGAGTTATGATAATTGTAGCTGCATTTAATTTGATTGGAGCTGTTCTGATGATGATTTTAGAACGAACTAGAGATATTGGAGTGCTGAAAACTATTGGTACAAAATCCGCTATCGTAAAACGAATATTTTTGTTTGAAGGACTCTTAGTTTCTTTGGTTGGCTTAGTGTTCGGTATCGGCATTTCTTTGCTATTTGCGTACTTGCAGCTTCAATTTCAGATCATCCCTTTATCAGAGGAAAACTATTATATGAGTTATGTTCCAGTAGAGCCTCATCTTTTAGATTTTGTGATCGTTAGTGTAATCACAACACTTTTATGTGGATTAGCCTCATGGATTCCAGCCAGAGTTGCAGCAAAAACAGATCCTCTCAAAGTAATTTCTTACGGTAGATAATTCCTTCTTTTGTGGAAATTAGGACTGCATTCTTGTAATTCAGATCTAATAATTTTTCTCGTTCTTCTTTACAGTTACATAATTTTATGTTTTATTAATGCATTGCAAGAAACAATAACAGAGAGGGTATTATGGGAAAAAGTACAATTATCAGTCGCCTGACTTATGTGTGTTTAATAGTTATCACACCTTTATTATTCACACAATTAGGCGTTTCACAACAAGCCGGAAGTGCTAGCACATCAGAGAAGGCAACACTAACAAAAACAAGTCAAGAGCCTGCATTCTATAAAGGAATCTTTAATGCAGATGAAACCACTTTTAACACCACCGTTTATACATTTAATAACATAACGATTTTCTCTTATTTTGACGATACAGATATTACAATTACCAGTGCTTTAGGAGATACGGTTTACATAGATACTTTAGCTACAAATGGATTTTCAACCTTTAGTGCCGGAGCCGGAATATTCAGTATCAGTAGTGGAAAATCGTACACAGCATTAGTTGGTGATGCCATTTCTAATCGCGTTCAAGGTTATTTTGCTATCGATCAAAGTGGAAGAGGTACTTCTACTTTATTGAATACCTATATGGTAGGAAATTTTCAAAATGAAGAACGGTTTATTGTCTTTGGTTATCAAGACAATACTAATTTCAATATCAAAAATCTTGAAACGGGAGTGGTTCTCTTCGCTGGAGTATTAAATAAAGGTGAACACTACACTTTACCAAGCACCCCGTATCGAACCTATTTACAGGTTTCAGCCAGCAAACCTGTTTCTGCTTTATCATACGGAGATCAGGATTATTATGTGCCCGCAGCGAATGGCAGATTCTCTGGTAACACATTTTATGGTTTTTCTGCTCACATCGGAAATTGGACTAACAGCATTACTATTTCTTCTTACCATGATAACAACGTTGTATACGCTTTTAATTCAATAACGAGTGATACTTTGTTGGCCGATACTTTGGGTCAAGGTCAGGTTGTAACTCACCCAATAACTACTGAAACGTATTGGGAGGTTGAAGCTCAAAAAACTGTAACCGTTGCTAACATTCCTTACGCCGGTTGGACCGGAAATTACTCATACATGACCAGAGCAATGGATGAAACTGGAATCGGTGCTGGAAAATTATTTTATGTACCTACAATTTCATCCAGACTCGATGTTTTTTCCTTTGAAGATGACAATGATGTTAGAATCACATATTTAGGTGAGAATACAATCTATCCCTATTCTACAGCAGAAATGGACACTGTATTTGAAGGAATACTTAACGCCGGTGAGGGTTATAACTTTTCTACACTTTCCGGAAACCATGTATATAAAGTTGAATCCTCAGGTAATTCATCTGTTCTTCAAAGTAACGGAGGAGCCGGAGCCGATTTTATGCCTCTCAGTTTTGCACAAGAACTACCTGATTTAGCTATTAGTGAAGATGGGCTCTCATTTACGCCGCCTGACAGTACTTTAAGTGAAGGCGATCCTGTAACAGTAACGTTAGTAGTTAGAAATTTTGGTCCAGTTGATGCAGAAAATGTAGTTCTTGCATTATATGACGGTGACATTTCAAGTGAAGGAACGGCTCCTATTATCGGAACCGAACAAGTTCCCCTTATCCCCGCTCTCGATTCGGTAATATTAAGCCTCGACTTCGTTGTTCCTCAAGATCCTGAGTTCAGAACACTTTCACTTCAAGTAGATCCTCAAGACTTAGTAAAGGAATCCAATAGCTCAAATAATACAATTATACGCCCATTAGTTCCTAATAGAGATCTTCTACCCCCTCTCCCTATTTCAGTTACGGCTCCAAGTGGTTTGGAAATTGAAGGAGATAGTCTTGCAGGTAATCCTTTTAAAATTACTGCAAATATTTTTAACCAAGGAACTGTCAATGCTGAAAATGTTGTAGTTACAATAGAACTTTTTGATGGCTTAACCTTAGTTGAAGGTGACACGACAACAAGTGAGCCTGCTCTTCCCGGACAACAATCACTTACTATAGAATGGATGGTAAAAGCTGATAAGAATGTTTCCGGACCAAACAAATACAGGGTTTCTGTTGATGCCGATAATGCTGAAGCAAAAGAAGCCAATAGATCAATAAGCGTTCCTGATCTGGTTGCACCTACAGCACCGGCAAATCTTAGCTCTATGATATCACCTGATAATGAAAATCATATTCGATTAAGCTGGAGTGCAAATACAGAATCAGACATCGCCGGTTATTTGGTTTATTACGGATCTGAAAGTGGGGTTTATGACGGTATTATGGCAAATGAAGGGGAATCGCCCATTACTATTTCAACTTTCGAAAATTTTGATTTAACCGGACTTCCTGATGCGGGATCACAATACTTCTTTGTATTAAAAGCTTTTGATCTTTCAGGTAACGTAAGTGAAGCTTCAAATGAAACCGAAACTACAATTGCTACAAGTATCTTCGAAGATAAAGAGCTGCCTTCTAGTTTTTCAATGGAACAAAATTATCCCAATCCTTTTAATCCAAGTACAAACATATCTTACAAAATTCCTGAGTCCGCCAATGTAGAACTCACTTTATACGATATGCTGGGAAGAAAACTTACTACCATCTTTAATGGGCGAAAAGCACCTGGTTCTTATGAAATCACTGTTGATATGAGCTCATATTCGAGTGGTATTTACTTATATAGAATGCAAGCCGGTACTTTCGTTCAAACACGACGACTTACACTCATCAAATAACTTCTTTTAACCTCTAAAACATTAAAGCCGATTTAATTAATTGAATCGGCTTTTTTATGCTTTATGTTGTTTTAAAATCTCAATCTGGCTAGGTTCAATCAAAAAAGTATGGCATTGATTGATTTTCAACCTCTTAGAATTCCTTCAGGATGGACAATTGAGTGGAATACATTCATGGAATCTGATCCTCATCCTGATAACATGTCTGATTTTTCGGGAAGCAGCTTACTTCACGCGTTTAATGAACATGTAAAAAGGTCAATCAATTTAGAATGGCGACCTGAAGAAGATGTTGACGGTGAGTTTATACTCAGAGTGATAAATCTTCAAGAAGAATTTAATCCTCATACTAATAAAGTTGATTTAATAGGAATTTGGGAAACACCACATTATGAATTCAGGTCAAAAAATCGACTGGAAACCGTTAATGAAATTGAACGGCTGATGATTCAGCTTAAATCCTATGCTGACCCAAGAATATTAAAAAGTCCCGGTTTGATTGATGATATTGCCGAACCGCTTAGGTTGAAACTTGAAGAACTCGGTGTTAATAATGAATTGGTAAACCAGATTATAACAAGTGAAAACAAACTCATCCAAGATTTACTTATCGATCATAAGTCAGTGCGCAAAGCCGATCTTGAAAATCTGGTTGAACTTGGAGCTACAAAAGGGGTTAAAAAGAAAGCTGCCCAAAAATTAAACAGTAAAGCATTTAAAAACAGAAATTGACTCTATGAAATCTGAACGAGTACAACTCATAAATGATCTAGGACTATCGCGAATTATTCATGGTGAAATGCGTCTCTTGGAATGGAATTTCTCTGATAAAGAGCTTTTAAACTTTATTAAAGAATGCATCGAACTTGGAGTTACTTCTTTTGATCACGCTGATATCTACGGTGATTATAAATGTGAACAAAAATTTGGTGATGCTTTAAATTTAGATACAAGTCTTCGAAACAATATTGAAATCATTACAAAGTGCGGTATCAAAAAGATATCTGATAAATTTCCAGATCGTGCAATTGGTCATTATGATTATTCTTATTCGCACATTGTAGAATCTGCTGAGACTTCTCTTAAAAATCTAAATACAGATTATATTGATGTTTTCTTACTTCATCGCCCTGCCCCTTTCTTTAATCCTCAGGAAGTAGCAAAAGCTTTTGATCATTTAGAAACAACAGGCAAGGTGAAATATTTTGGTGTTTCAAATTTTACCCCTATTCAATTTGATTCCTTACAATCTCAAATCGATCAAAAACTAGTTACCAATCAAGTTGAGATATCTCCTTACAATCTCGAGCATTTTAATAATGGGAATATTGATTTCTTCTCGAAGATGAATATTAAACCAATGGCGTGGTCTCCTTTAGCTGGTGGATCAATTTTTAATCCGCAAGATGATAAAGGTAATCGCTTGGCAGAAACTCTCCGAGAAGTAGCAGATGAATTAAATATTGAACATATAGATTCTGTGATTTATGCATGGTTATTGAATCATCCTGCTGAAATTTTACCTATAGTCGGTTCTGGCAAAATAGATCGAATTAAAACTGCTATTGATGCTGAAGAAATAGAAATGAGTTTAGAGCATTGGTATAAGATTTGGGTAGCTTCAAAAGGTCATAGAGTTCCTTAGGCTGTTCTTAAAACAGATGTTTTTATTTACTCGATCTATCACTTAATGTAAGTTATAAACTTGCTTTGTCTATTCTCATTAAGTCACAGATTTAAGAGAACTTTTTGTGGGAATTAATTTGATGTCAGGAGTAAAGTACTTCTTTGCTTTTGTTCTCGGTAGAATTTCATACATAAGCTAGCATGGGATTTATCCCTGTGTTTGTAGAAAAGAGAATCATCTCTTCTTTTTCAGTTCAAAAACTAATCAAGTTTTAAAACTCCTTAAAACAAAAATGGGCGTGATTTCTCACGCCCATATTACTTTCTGTAAAAGATTTAGAATTAATTCAATACAGAATCAACCGGTTCCCATTCCATGCCAAAAGCTTCCGCTACATCATCATAAACAATGGTACCTTTTGCAATATTCAAGCCTTGTAGCAACTCATTATCGTCTTTAAGAGCTTGCTTCCAACCTTTATTTGCAAGGGCAACTGCGTAAGGCAGAGTTACATTTGTTAAACCTAAAGTTGAAGTGTAAGGCACTGCACCCGGCATATTAGCTACGCAATAATGAACAACATCTTCTACAAAGTAAACAGGATCAGTATGTGTGGTTGGTTTTGAAGTTTCAAAACAACCACCCTGATCTATTGCAACATCAACAAGAACTGTACCCGGACGCATTTCTTTCAGCATTTCTTTAGTGATCAAATGCGGTGCTTTTGCTCCTGGTTTTAGTACTGCACCAATAATTACGTCAACACTTGGTAACATCGCACGGATATTCGCTTCAGAAGAAAAGAACGTATGGATATTTTTTGGCATCACGTCATCTAAGTAACGAAGTCTCGGCATATTGATATCCATAATAGTCGTGTCAGCACCCATACCTGCTGCAATCTTGGCTGCGTTAACACCCACAATTCCACCACCAAGTACTAATACTTTAGCAGGTTGTACTCCTGGAATCCCTCCCATTAACATACCACGTCCGCCTTTTGGCTTTTCCAGATAAACAGCACCTTCCTGAGCAGCCATTCGTCCTGCAACCTCACTCATTGGGATTAACAAAGGAAGAGATCCATCAGCTTTCTCTACTGTTTCGTAAGCAATTGCTATACATTTAGAGTCAACAACTGCTTTAGTTAGAGCTTCATCAGCTGCGAAATGGAAGTAAGTAAATATAATCTGGCCTTCTCGCATGCGTGGATATTCTACAGCAATTGGCTCTTTTACCTTCATAATCATGTCAGCACGCTTCCAAACTTCTTCTACATCATCAATAATGGTAGCACCGGCTTCGATATAATCTTCATCAAAAAATCCGCTACCAACTCCTGCTCCTTTTTGGATCAGCACTTCGTGACCATTACGTTTTAATTGTAAAGCACCACCTGGCTGTAGAGCTATTCGGTTTTCATGAGTTTTAATTTCCTTTGGTACACCAATAATCATAATGCTGTAATTTTAATTGCGTGAAAATTTGATAGACTTAAAGGTAGGTATTTTTCAGAAAAAAACGCTTCCAATTTTTTGTTAAATGTTTAATTTGGTCTTTCCTAAATCACAACCCAATATCATGTTCAATTTTGAGCATTATGCTCATCTATCAATTATCATTTTAGAAGCGTTTATGACTAAAAAAAACTATTTACTGATCTTTATATCAGTACTAACTTTAAGCTGTCAAACATTACAAAAAAGTCAGAAAAACATTCCACCGACTCATCCCCAACTACAAAGAGAATTCAGAGCTGCGTGGGTTGCAACCGTTGACAATATAAATTGGCCAAGTTCACCGGGTTTACCTGTAACTCTTCAAAAAAAAGAAGCGATCGAATTACTCGATTTACTTGAAAAAAATAATTTTAACGCTGTAATATTTCAGGTCCGACCACAAGCTGATGCATTATACGACAGCAACTTAGAACCATGGTCGTACTATCTTTCAGGAAAACAAGGTGAAGCCCCATTTCCTTATTATGATCCGCTTGAGTTTTGGATTGAAGAAGCTCATAAACGCGGACTAGAACTACATGCTTGGATGAATCCATACCGTGCTCATCATCCTAATGGCGGTCCTGTTTCGGACAGTTCTTTGGTAAATACTAAGTCTGATCTGATTTTGGAACTGGAAAATGGATACTGGTGGTTTGATCCCAGCTTGAAAGAAACCCAAGAACACGCACTTGATATTGTAATGGATGTAGTAAAACGATACGATCTTGATGGAATTCATTTTGACGACTACTTTTACCCTTACCCTTCTTATAACAATGAGAAAGATTTTCCTGATGATGAAAGCTGGAAGATTTACAAAGAATCTGGTGGTGAATTAAGCCGTGGTGACTGGCGCAGAAATTCAGTGAATACATTTATTGAGAAAGTTTATTCATCCATCAAGCAAGAAAAACCATTTGTAAAATTTGGGTTAAGCCCGTTTGGTATTTGGAGACCGGGATATCCCGCTTCGATACAAGGCTTCGATCAACATGACGTTTTGTATGCCGATGCAAAAAAATGGCTAAATGAAGGTTGGGTAGATTACTTTACACCTCAATTATATTGGCCTATCAATCAGGTTGGGCAAAGTTTTCCCGTGCTATTAGGCTGGTGGCATGAACAAAATTACAAAAACAGACATGTTTGGCCCGGAGTAAGTATCGGTAGATTCGAAGGTGAACAACAGATTGATGAAGTACTTAATAACATTATGATTACTCGTGGAATGCAGCCACAATCACCGGGTCTGGTTCACTGGAGTATAGCTCCTTTAATTGGTAATGATTCTTTACAAACTGAATTAGTTACCAATGTTTATCGTAAAAAGGCAGTTGTTCCTTCACTTTCTTGGTTAGATCATAAAAAGCCGAGTATTCCCGACGTTAATTTCGAGTTTTCTGCTGAAAAGGTTTCTGTTTCTATACAAAATGATGATACAGAAATGAGCAACTGGGTTGTCTATTACAAATATAGTGACACTTGGTTTCAAAGAGTGCTTAACAAGAAACGTAATGAGCTAATTCTTCCTTTCACACTCGAAACACTATCTGAAAATATAGATTCAATAGAAATACCTACAGTTACAGTACTTCAAGAAATTCAAGTAACTTATATAGATAGGTTTGGATTCGAAAGTGATGCTTCTATCAAGTTAATCGACAAGTAAAACCATTTTACGAATCAAGATTCATTTTTTATTTATTTTATTTTCTTAATCCTCAACAACAAACATCTATGAGAAAAAGTCCTGTCCATATTATTGTTTTTCTTGCTTGCTCCTTATTAATAACCGGATGTACAAGCACTAAGAAAGTAACTACGTCAAACAAAACAAATAAATCCAACATATCATCTAAAACACCTCCAAAAGGTGCTATTCAGCCCTTTGAAAAAGTTATCAAGAATACTGCCAAAAAAGATGAAGGAGTTTTTACAGTATATGAACAAGAAGGTAGCTATTACTTCGAAATCAATAATGATCTTCTAAATCGTGAAATGCTAATGGTAAGTAGAATTGCCGGCGTACCTCCGGGATTCTCAGGATTTAGTTCTGCAGGTTCTAAATCTGCCGAACAAGTTGTTTCTTTTTCTAGGGAAAAAGACATGATTCTGATGAGAAAAAAATCGTACGAAGCTATAGCTGATGAAGAGCTTCCCGTTTATGAATCTGTTCGTGCAAATAATTTTGAGCCTGTGATAGCTGCTTTTGATATTAAAGCATTAAGCAAAGATTCATCTGGAATAGTTATAGACGTTACTGATTTGTTTACAAAAGATGTTGAGGCGATCAGCGGTATTCCTTCTTACTTAAGACGAGCCTATCAAATCAGACGTTTAGATTCTAATCGAAGCTTTGTGGAATCAGTGAAAAGTTTTCCGGAAAATCTGGAAGTCAGACAGGTCATGACCTATGTGTCTGCAAATCCACCAAGTGCAGCTTATACCCAAACACTTTCAGTTCAGGTTAGTCAATCACTGGTACTTTTACCTGAAGAACCAATGCAAAAAAGATATGCTGATTACAGAGTCGGGTACTTCAGTATTAGACAAATTGATTATGGTTCTGATGAGCAGAAAGCTGATCAGAAAGAGTATATCCGAAGATGGAGATTAGAACCAAAAGATCCTGAAGCTTATGCAAGAGGTGAATTGGTAGAACCGGTTAAGCCTATTGTTTACTATCTGGATCCTGCAACCCCTGAAAAATATCGTTCCTATATAATTGAAGGAATTTTAGACTGGAATGAAGCTTTTGAAGAAGCCGGATTTAAAAATGCAGTACAAGCAAAAATTCCTCCAACAAAAGAAGAAGATCCAGATTGGAGTGCTGAAGATATTAGATATTCAACGGTTCGTTGGGTTGCCAGTACTGTAAGAAATGCTGTCGGACCGAGTGTTTCGGATCCCCGTTCCGGTGAAATTATAGAAAGTGATATTGTTTGGTTTCACAACCATATGCGATCTTACAGAAACAGATTGATGATTGAAACTGGTGCTGCAAATCCTGATGCAAGGAAGTTAAAACTTGATGATGATTTGATCGGTGAAACCATGCGTCGCGTTATTTCTCATGAGATTGGTCATGCAATAGGGTTACCACATAATATGCAATCAAGTTCCGCATACCCGACTGATTCATTGAGATCTGGCTCTTTTACCCAAAAATGGGGAATTGCAACTACTATAATGGAGTACGCTAGACAAAACTATATTGCTCAGCCAGGTGACGAAAACATCCGCTTTATTCGCCAAATTGGACCATATGACAAATACTCTGTAAACTGGGGATATCGAGTAATTCCTGATGCTAAAACACCTGAAGATGAACTTAAAACTTTGGATAGCTGGATTGAAGCTAAAGCTGATGATCCGGTTTACCGATTTGCCTCTTCTACTGGTTATGATCCATCTTCTCAAACTGAAGATCTAGGAGATGATCCTGTTAAATCCAGCACTTATGGATTGATGAATTTGAAACGCGTAGTTCCAAACCTCATCGAATGGACGTCAACCGAAGGGGAAGGTTATGATGATTTAGAAGAGATTTATGGAGAGCTTGTGGGGCAATGGTCTCGATATGCAAGACACGTTGCAACTAATATTGGAGGTGTATATCAATCTAGGAAAGCATCTGATCAAGAAGGCTGGGTTTATACTCCTGTTTCTAAAGATTACCAGAAAAAAGCGATGCAGTTTTTGAACGATCATGCTTTCACCACTCCCGATTGGTTATTAGACGAAGATATCTTGTATAGAATTCAAGCTCAGGGAGCTACAAACACGATCAAGAATCTTCAAGCCGGGATTCTTCGATCAACTATGAATGCAGGAGCTATGCTGAGATTATCAGAACAAGCTGAATTCGATGATAACTCTTACCCTCTCTTGGAGACATTGGGAGATATCAGAAAAGGAATTTGGAACGAGATATATTCAAGTGGAACAAATAATATAGATGGGTTCAGAAGAAATCTTCAAAGAGAATATCTGAGTTCTATCTCTGCCATGTTTGAGGAAGATACACAAGGAGGTGGGTTTAGAGGACCTACTTTAGATATCAAAGATTCCGATATCCGCCCGGCTTTACGACACGAACTAACTGAGCTTAAAAAAGAGGTGAACAGTTCTATTTCAACACGGTTAAACTCAGACACTCAAGCTCATCTGAAGGATGTATTAGTTAGAATTGAGGATATTCTAGACGACAAGTAATTAAATTATTAAATCAATTAAAGGCTTCATACTTATTCCTATGAAGCCTTTTTTATTTTTGAGCCCTATATAATCCTTTCTTTGTTAAAGACACATCCCCATATAAGAAAGGTCCACCAAAGGTTTCTATTTTCAGATATTCTTTTGAATCTAAATACTCAATTAGATTTTTTACCTCTGTTTTATCTAGAACTAATTCCTCGCAAATCAATTGAACACTGATTCTTTTGTCCACTTCTCCCTCACCAATTTCAAATACCTTATGCAGTAACTGTTTTGCTTTGGAATTAAAATTATCCCCTATGATCATAACCCTTATCTGAATTTTAAGGATTATCTTATTTTAAGCTCAACAAATCGTTATCAGAATATTAAGTTATTGTTAATTCATAATTCAAAATGAATTCTATATTAACCAACAAACTTGAATTTGAAATATATAATCTACTTTTTTGAATTATGATATCTTTCTAATCGTATTTTTGAGTTTAAAAGTAGAACTTTGCTCTAACCAAAATGGTATATGTTTAATAAACTAACTCTTCGGGATCGAATTTTTGCACTGTCATCAGTACTGATTCTGGTAGCTATTTCGCTTATATGGATTTTCATTAAGCCACAATATCAGCAAACAGTAGTTAAGGAGAGAACTACGATTATTTCTCAATTACAGGAGTACACACTCAGACAAACCGATACAACCCTTAGAAATTGGCTAAATGCTACGGCAAGATTAGCTCAAGATCTAACAACGGAACCGGCAAATGCTCCTGAATTATCAAATAAAGCGATAAACTATACCCCGGGTTTAATGAGAGTATTGATTTCCGACACCCAAAGTGATGAAGAAATTGATCTGGTTAGAGGTATTTACAATTCCATTGATTTTTCCATAGAAGATGTAGACTGGTACCCATCCCGACTAGATAATACTATGAACACCGCTTGGGTAAGCGACCCTAGTCAAAATGTTGATTTTTTTGTTACCGAAAGAGCATTTCAAATTGGAGAAAATGTATTTCGACTACGCTTATACTTCAATTCTCAAAACCTGAATGATAATCTCATAAACATACCTTTAAATAAGGATTCATATTTTGCCAACATTCAAGATGGGTTATCCAAAAATGTGGTTGAAACTTCAGAATTTGAATTCCCATCTGATCTTACAGGAGAAACCAGTTTTTCAGAAGAAAAGGTTATTCAAGTTGATAATAAAGATTGGTATCTGCTCTCTTCAAAATTTGAAACTATCCCCTTTTGGCATTTAATTGCTGTAAAAGATGCTTATATACTTGAACCTGTAGATCAATTAATGAGATTCTCTTTTTATACAGCCGCTTCAGTACTTTTATTGATGTTTATATTTAGTTGGTATGTAAGTTTAAAAGTGAATAAACCGATAAAACTTTTACTTAGTGATGTTGAACATTTAGGAAATCTCGATTTTGATCATCGAATTAAACAAGTTTCTCTACCAGAGTTTCAGCCTATGCATGATACTTTAGAAGCCATTCGTACCCGGCTAAATCGTTATCAAAAAATTAATGTAGAAAAAATCATTCTCGAAGAATGGAAAAACAAATACATGGCAACTTATTCCGAAGATTTTATTGGAATAGTTGGCGAAGAAGGGACATTCAATTTTATTAACAATCAATTTGTTGCTTTTTTAGAGAGCCTTCACCTTAACCCTAAAAATACTTCTCTGGAGAAAATACTAAATCATCCAAGTATCAAAGTATCAGAAGCAAATCAGTCTATGCATTATCCTGATCCTTTCACCGTAAAAGTTAGCCAGTCAGAGTTAACCCACACTACAGACGAAGGCACAGATTATTATTACGACTTTCAGTATATCTCGATAATGGATGATAAAAATAAAGAAACCGGTGCTTATGTAATTATACATGACAAAACAGAAGATCGATTGTTAGATATTAAGCGCAATGATATGATCAATGTTATTGTACATGAACTAAAAAATCCTATTACTGGTGTGGTTGGGCTTTCAAGATTGATTATTGAAAGTGACTCTATGAGTCCTCAAGAATCCAAAACATTGATGCAGGAGGTTCTCAATTCCGGAGAACGAATGAATGATCTTGTAAATAGATTTCTAGATGTCCAAAAGTTAGAAGCTGGTAATACTAACTTAAACATATCAGAGGTTGATGTGATAAGTTCTGTTCAAGATGTATCCTCACTTTCAAAACCTTTACTTTCATCCAAGAATCTGACATTATCAGTTTCCGAAACAGGTGCCGAATTTACTATTGAAGCAGATAAAGATCTGGTTTTTGATGCTATTCAAAATGTATTAAGCAATGCAATTAAATATGGAGATCCGGAAAGAGTAATCGGAATTGATATTACCTCAAAAGAAGAAGAAATTTCTATAGCTATTACAGATCATGGATATGGCATAAGTATTGAAGACCAAAGTAAAGTATTTGATAAATTTTTCCGTGTTAAATCAAATTCAAAATCAGCCAAAGAAAAAGGTACGGGTCTTGGCTTGGCTTATGTAAAAGAAATTATGCAACGCCACAATGGTGATATTGCCCTTGAATCTTCTTCAAAAATTGGAAGCAGATTTATACTAACCTTCCCTAAAAAATATTCTGAGGATAAATGAAGAGTATCGTTCTACTATTTTTAATGTTAGTTTTTTCTGCTGATGTTTTAGCACAACAGCCCGTTACTTTTTCGAGTGATAAACTTCAGGAAATATCTCGGGTTTATGCAGGAAACTCACTGAATTGGCCTGTTGTAATTAGCCTTGCAGAACATGATATAGCCAAAAATAAATTTACTCTTTCTGCGGCTTCACTTCTTAGGTTAAGAAATCTTTCGAATATCTCCTATGAATTCCAAGATCAGCAAAAACGTGTTAATCGATTGATCAGTGAAGGAGCGGCCGTATTTGCAGCACCTGGTTTAAAAGATGCAAATCAGCTTTTCAGCTCTTACCTCTCAGAAATAAGAAATGGAAACTTAGAACAAGCTCTTGAAATCGGATCTCGATTAAAACCCACTGTAGATGCTTTAGAAAATACTTTAAATAGAAATCGGCTAGTTTCTGTGCAGGCTCAACTAACAGCAAAAGATGGATCTGTTGATAAAAGGCTCGGGCTTTTATCAGGGTGGGAAGAAGCTTATATAGGCGATCTTTTTGAAGAATCTCATGGTGTAAAGACAAAAGAAGAAAGCTACGCTACTTTAACTTTTACAGATGGAAGCAATATAGTTGTTAATCCTAGTACAACTGCAATAATTAGAAAATCCAGAATTGATAAGTTAGATAAAAGTGCCGACGCAGAAATTACACTTGTGGAAGGCGGGTTACTTTCTAAGCTTTCTGCGGCAGGTAAAGAACGAAGCAAATACATTCTGAATGCAGGAACCTCAACAACAGAACTTAATACCGTAAATTTCTATGCCGAAAACTCGGGGGATAATAATGTTAAACTAGCCAATTATGACGGGAATGCGCAGGTTTCTGCAAATAATGTTGTAGTTACAATAAGAAAGGATGAAGGAACAATAATAAAAGGAAATGCAGCGCCTCTCCCCCCTGTTAAACTTCTTGATGCTCCTGCATTTTATACCTCAAAGGCTGATACTATTCTATATCAGGAAGATTTTTTACTCCGATTTAAAAAAGTGGATAAAGCAATAAAGTATAGAATTGAATATAGTAGCTCATACGATTTTGATGAAAATGTGACTGCAAGGGAAATCACCGAAACAAGCTTAAGATTAAGTAATCTTGAATTAGGAACTACATATCTGAAAATTCAATCTATTGATGAACTCGGTTTAAAAGGCCCCTTTTCAGAATCTTTTAGAATTATTAGGAATCAGGATACTAAAGCCCCTCCTATTTTTGGTGAGCAGTTTGAAAGACCTATTTTCTTTACCCGAACAAATTCAGTTATTATATCAGGTGTAACTGAACCTAACGCACTGGTTACCATAGATGGTAAAGAAGTGACAGTGTCAAATTCGGGTTCATTCACATCAACAATAATTCTTAACTCTAACGATCAGATAGTAAGAGTAACTTCAACAGATGGCTCTCAAAATACGACCAGAAAAGAAGTTAGAGTTGCTCAGCTTTCTGAAGAATTTCTTTTTAAGATAAAAGTGAACGGAGTTGAATTAGAAAATGAAATCAGTATATTAAATCCTGAAAAAACAATTACAGGAAGGGCTTATCCTGAAATGGAAATTGAGCTTAAAAACGGCGAATCGATACAGACCGTAAAAACCGACTCGCAAGGTAGATGGGGTGTAACAATGAACGTGCAACAAGGTAAACTTTCCGTTACATTTAAGGCAATTCAAAAAAGCATGGAAATGTTAACTAAATCTTTTTCGATTAAGTAATTAAGCATTGGGTTCTTATGGTTAAGCGACTAATACTCGTTCTATTTTGTTTATGTGTTTCGAATTCAATTCTTGCCCAAGAAGTTTATCTTTCTATATCAGGTAAAAATACAAGTATTGAAAGTGGCGACAGCAGGCATCAATATGACATTTGGATAAAACCAACTGCTACAGCTCAACCTGGGAAAATAGAAATCTTTGACGCTGGTTTAGGTGGTGCTGTGGATATTGTAACTCAGAATGGAGTTCCCACACACACAACTTTTTCAGTATATACATTTGATGAACTATACAACATCGAAAATGGGAAATTACGCTCAAAAGCAAACCCTACAAATCAAATTGTAAGTTTACGAACAGGTACAGAAGAACGATTTAAGAACAGATGGGTCGATCTCACTAATATCCCTCAAAGTACAGGTAATGGTTATATAATCCGTGTTAAATCTGATGAAGGCGATGATATAAACAGCTTTAATTTCAGAGTTACTTCTGCCACCGGACAAATACTTTCTCCTCGAAATTGGGAAATTATAAGTATTGACCTTTCAATCGGATTATTTAACTCTCAAAGAAGTTCTGTTTTTCAATTAAAACCTTATCAATTGAATGAAAACAGTCTTTCTCCACGATTGGTAGCTAATGGAGAAGAGGACTCAAGGGTTCGGAAAATGGATTCTTTTGGAGAAATGTATGATTTGACTCGATCAGGAATCCCTTCTTCGAAATTTGGACTTAAAAATAACTGGGGTATTACTATAACCGGATCTAGTGATAGAATTAATACTTTAACTGTATATGGCTTTGATGCTCCGGTGCTTTGGTCGCTTCAACCTTTTGTAACCGAAAGCAATCGGAAACCAAATCTCGCAGTCAATGAAGTTCCAACTCAGCAATGTGTCGAGAAAACTTTTGAATTAGCAGGAAATGATTTTTCTAATTCAGAATTGAGCAATTCTCGCTGGATGCTCGATAATGAACAAGTGGCCTCCGGTAAAACCCCTGTTATCTCATCTGATACTCCTGGAGAAATTCAGTACACAGTTCTTGTACCAAACCAAAGATCTTTACTTCCTGAGTATTGGACTTATTCTAAAACAGTTTTTATTAACTCACCTCCTGTTTCAAGAATAAGCACCTCAAAAACTATAATTTCACCCTCCGAAATAATTTTATTAAGAGGTGATAATTCTTACGACATTGAAGGCAAGCAACTTTCTTATGAATGGTTTGTAAATGGCTCTCCTCGTGGAAATAGTTCTACATTTAGATTTTCAAGTACAATTTCAGGTACCTACTCTGTTTCTTTAAAAGTTTCTGATGGAGGCACAAATCCAAACTGCTCTACGGATGAAAGAACAGTACAAATTAGAGTTAATACTCAGCCTTATGCTGAATTACAAGTTGCACAGGTTGTTGGTACTAACGAAAGTTTTGTTGCTTCTGTATTAAATCAAACGGATGCAGATAACGATCCTTTGAAATACAACTGGCAAGGAGCCGGTACTGTTGGAGCTATTAATAATGAAACGGTTTCAATTAACCACACAGAGCCGGGTGTTTATCCAATTACACTTACTCTAAATGATGGATCAGGCTCAACTAATGGGTTGTATTCTATTACTAAACGTTATGAAGTTAACGCTCCCCCTATTCCTCAATTTACCCTCAGAGAAAAAGCAGCTCCCGGAGATAACTTAACTTTAGATGCTACTCCTTCATCGGATGATAATAACAATCCAATACAATACAAATGGTTTGTTAATGAAAATCTGATAGCTTCCAATTCAGTTACAGATTTCCAGTTTCCCGATCCTGGATCGTATAGTGTGAAGCTTGTTGTTGATGACGGCAGAGGCGTTTCCAATTCTGTTCAGGAATTAACGAAAACCATCCGTATCAACACACCACCTCTTCCGGTTATTACTGCCGCTAAAATGACTTCTAATTCCAAAGTTGCATTCAGTGCTGAACAAAGCTCAGACTCAGAATCAAATTTAAGCACTTACTCTTGGGATTTTGGAGACGGTAACAAAGGATCAGGTCCAAGTGTGCAGCATACATACTCCAGAACTGGAGAATACAGGGTAACTCTTGAAGTTAATGATGGTGAAGGTTTATCTAACAGTGTGCGTTCTACCGAACATATTTTATTGATCAATAAATACCCAAATGCTGATTTTACTGCTCCCCTTGTTGTTGCTCCGGGAGAGGAATTCACTTTAGATGGATCGCTAAGCTCTGATGTTGATGGTTTGATAACAAGTTATGAATGGTACCGAGAAGGCGAGCTCATTGGTACCGGAGAAAAAATTACTACCAGTATTCAAAAGTCAGGATATTCAAATATTTCTCTTAAAGTAAAAGATGATTCAGGATTTGAACTAGCTGAAGGTTTCAAAATTCAGAGAGTTCGTGTTAATACTTCTCCGGTTCCTGTTTGGGCTTCGGATGTAGACTTTATCGCTCCAAATAAATCCATTAAGTTTTCTGCTACTGATTCTTATGATCCTGATGGTAGTATTGCAAGGTATCTCTGGAGTTTTGATGATGGTGTAGAGCTTAGAGGTAGAGTGGTGCAAAGAACTTTCAGAGACAGTGGTACTAAAAACTTTACATTAACAGTTACCGATAATGATAACATGCCAAATTCAAGGGCATCAATCGACGGAGAACTAAAGGTAAACCACCAACCACTTATCATCACCGAAACTGTTCTTAGATCTAATTCATTATCAGTAAAACTTGATGCAAGTTCGAGCTATGATCTAGACAAAAACCCTCTCACATTTGAATGGACTTTGCCGGATGGCACAAATAGAAATGAATCATCATTTACTTGGCAAGCTGATGAGCCTGGAGTTCATATAATTGGATTAACAATAAACGATGGCTTAGGGCTTGAAAACAGTGTTACAAGCGAATCTATACGAGTATTGATAAACAGACCTGTAAAAGCTATTGTGGCTTCTGAAATAGCTTCTTGTACCGGGCAAACTGTATTATTTAATAGTTCTGAAAGTTTTGATCCGGACGGAGATGCATTTAGCGTTAATTGGGATTTTGGTAATGGTGAAACATCCGATCAAGCCAATCCATCATTTATGTATGAAACTCCTGGTGTATATGAAGCTACACTTACTTTAAGTGATGGCTTCACTAAAGAAAAATCGGTTGCTACTATTCCTGTTATTATTGAAGGATCACCGGTCGCAAAATTAAACCTTTCAGATACTACTATTTGTGTAAATAAAAGTATCCGATTTGACGGCTCTAAAAGTACGGATCCTTCAGGTGCTCTCCCCTCTTTTAGTTGGGATACAGGAGATGGAAAGTCTAAAACAGGTCCCGTAATTGATCATATTTTCACTACTCCCGGTGTATATACTGTTTCATTAACCGTTGAAGGTTCTGGTTCAGGCAGATGTAGTAACATAAGTCAAACCACAGCTACAATTACGGTTGTAGAAGGCCCTGAAGCAAGCTTTGAACTACCCGAATTTACTATCCCGGGAGAAACAGTAACATTAGATGGTTCTAAATCAACCACAGAAGGTGGAATTAAAACAGCTAAATGGATAATTGATTCAGAATCAGGTCAACAAGTTGTTGAAGGATTAAACGCTTCACATTCATTTGATACTCCTGGTGAATACCTTGTAACTCTGGAAATAGAAACCAACTCAGAAACAACCTGTAATACTGTTAGTTTAACGAAAAGTATTAAGGTAAATGCCAAACCTATACTAAACTGGAATTTACCATCTACTATTGCTGCAGGTACTGACCTGAAACTTGATGCGCTTCAGTCCAAAGATCCTGATGGATTTATAAAGTCTTATAAATGGTATCTCGATGATGAATTAATAAGTGAGAATGGCGCGGAAATCATAAAAGCAATAGAACCGGGGCAACACTCTGTACGCATCGAAATCACAGACAATACAAGCGCTAAAAACAATTCTGTTACTCAGGAAAAGAGCTTTTTTGCCAATACTAAGCCTTCACCTGTAATTATTGCACCTGACCTTGTTTACTTGAATCAATCTATAACTTTCAGAAGCGGAGGATCGCAGGATACTGATCAGGATATTTTAACATCTAAATGGATTCTTGATGGTAATGTCATCCAAAACCCAACCTTCAAAGTAACAAATCCTCAAGGACATACTTTAGTTCTGGTTCAGGATGATGAACGAGGTTTGAGTAACTCTGTAGATAGCGCGATAATTAGAGTAACACCAATGGCTTTACCTGTTGCTAAGCCTAACTTACCTAAATTGATTGTTGTTGGTGGCGCTCTTTCACTGCCTGATATAGGAATGCAAGAGTCTTGGAGATTCAAAAACCAAGGAAGATATGATCTAACTTGGACCGCATCTAATTCAGGTTCTCAAGACCTTAGCTTAGCTTATCTTTTAGATGGAAAAGAAATCACCTCTGAAACTTTTACAGTACAAGTTTCCAAAAAGTTAGAGTTCACGGAAACTGTTACTTCTCGTACCTTAGATTGGAATCCTGCCAACCCAAGTATCGTTTTAATAGCTCCTTCTGTAAACCGTGAAGCGGAAGATGTACTGTATACTTGGAAAAAACAAAATTCAACTATTGGAACAGGTAAACAAATTGGTGTTCAACTTACAAAAGGGGAAAACAGATTTACTGTTGAAGTTTCAGATCAGCGTGTAGCCAGATCTGCACCGATTAGAGTAGATTTGATTATTATCACAGAATAAAATATAACGCTACTTAGCTTCGATAATCTTTCATTTCATCAAAAAACACAGTAGTTTATTTTTTTAATAATTATTTAAAAAAGGCTCTTTTTGAAGATTATAATAATTGGCGCTGGTGAAATTGGCTATGATTTAGCCAGCGTTCTTTCTAAAGAAAAACACGACGTAATCGTAATAGATCGAGAGAAAGAATGCCTTACAAAAGCTTCAGAAACTCTTGATGTTTTAGTAAAAGAAGGAAATGCGACATCAGCTACCGATTTAAATAAATCAGGTGTATCTGAGGCAGATATTGTAATTGCTGTTACCAGTGTTGATGAGGTTAATATGATTGCCTCTATGATTAGTAAAAAGCTAGGGGCTAAAATGGTAATAGCCCGAGTTCGTAATGATGAATTTTCACACCGTAATTCGCCCTTAAAAGCTACCGATCTTGGAATTGATGTAATGATCAATCCCGAACTTAGCGCGGCTCAAGAAATTGCACAACTTTTAAAGCGTTCTGCTGCCAGCGATGTTATAAATCTGGCCGATGATATGATGCAATTGGTTGGAATCAGATTAGACCGAAATTCCCCTTTAATTGGCAAAACTCTCATCGAATATGCATCTGAAAATTCAGACATTACTTTTAGAGTAGTAGCCATTGCCCGGCGAGGCAGAACTTTAATGCCTCGGGGTCCAATGAAATTACAAACATTTGATCAGATATTTATACTCGCTCAAACAGCTGATATACCTGCCATTATCGGAACTACCGGAAAATCCGAAACCAATTTGAATCGAATTATGATTGCTGGCGGAACCGGAATTGGTACAACCATTGCACGTATTTTATGTGGAGACTCCAAAAAGAACTGGTCGGTAAAATTAATAGAGCCCGAATACGAAAAAGCTGAAGAGTTAGCTATTGAACTCAAAAATGCAATGATCCTTCACGGAAATCCTACCGATCCCGATTTATTGGCTTCTGAAGGAATCACAGATATGGATGCTTTTATTGCCGTAACCGGCGATGAAGAATCGAACATTATTTCTTGTTTGATGGCAAAGCATTTGGATGTTAAAAAGACAGTAGCATTAGTTTCTAAACCTGATTTCATTCCGTTGGCGCAAACTATCGGCTTAGATGCTGTTGTTAACAAGAAAGTAGCTGCATCAAACGAAATTCATCGCTATGTGCGAAGTGGACAAGTTATTTCTGTTACCGAACTTCGTGGAATAAAAGCTGAGGTAATTGAGCTACTGACAGCAGAAAAATCAAAAGTAGCTGGAAAACAAATACAGAATATTAAGCTTCCTGAAGGATGTATAATTGGAGGTGTTCTTTGTCAGGGTTCTGTTGAAATTGCAACCGGTAAAACAGTTATTAATGCCGGCGACAGAGCTATGATATTTTGCCTTCCTGAAGCTATTTCAAAAGTAACTAAGCTATTTAGCAATGGGTAGAAGCAAAAGTGTAATAAACGCTTTTAACCGCCCTACTATCGACTTTTTAGTAGTTTTAGGAATACTGGGAGCGTTCATTTTCTTCATGGGTTTTGCGCTGTTACTTCCTGTTGGCATCGACCTAATTTATGGACAAGACACTTGGTATACATTTTTGGTTTCAGCCGGAATCGCTTTTGTTTTAGGAGGTGCACTTTGGTTTTTCTTCAAACCAAAAGAAGAGCTTCGTATTCGAGAAGGTTTCCTTGTTGTAAGTTTAACCTGGTTGGTATTGTCGTTGGTTGGCGCATTACCTTTTACTATATCCGGAATTTTACCAAATTACACCGACGCCGTTTTTGAAACCATGAGTGGGCTTTCAACAACAGGCTCCACCATTCTTGGAGGCACGACCACTACGGGAATTATAAACCCTGCTATTGAAGAACTTCCGAAAAGCTTTTTGTTTTGGCGTTCACTTGCTCATTGGCTTGGTGGAATGGGAATCATAGTTCTCTCCTTAGCAATATTACCACTTTTGGGAATTGGAGGAATGCAGCTTTTTCAAGCTGAATCCCCCGGACCAACCGCTGATAAACTCACACCTCGTGTTCAGGAAACTGCAAAATTATTGTGGGTGGTATATGTCGCTTTTACAGGCGTTGAATTCATTTTATTGTGGTTGCATCCATCTATGGATTGGTTTGAAGCTGTGAACCATTCTATGGCAACGATGGCAACCGGTGGCTTTTCTACAAAAAATACCAGCATAGCCGCTTTTGATTCCGCTTACATTGATGCTGTCATTACAATATTTATGTTTTTGGCGGGAATAAATTTCGCAATGCATTTCCGCTTGTTAAGAGGTGAATTTCAACCATTTTTTGCGAATCGAGAAACTCGATTTTATACGCTAATTACGATGATAGGAATTTTAGGAATTTCTTTCTCACTCTGGTATTTTGATGGATATACTCTTCTTGAAGCAATCCGATCCGGTGCATTCCAAGCTGTGGCCATTATAACCACCACCGGTTTTGGCACAGATGATTATGAGCTTTGGTATTCTTTTGGAGCGTTTTTATTACTTCTGTTCTTTTTTACAGGCGGAAGTGCGGGATCTACCGGAGGTGGAATTAAGATGATCCGTTGGATGATATTGATTCGAAACACAGGGCGTGAAATCAAACAAATCATCCACCCAAAAGCCATACTTCCGGTTCGTATTGGAGATCAGGCAATTAATCAAAACATTCAACGAACCGTTTTAAGCTTCTTCATTTTATATATGTTCATTTTTGGATTAGGAGCTTTCGTTATTTCCTTATTTGGCTATGATATTATGTCATCAGCTGGAGCAAGTATTGCAGCTTTAGGTAACATTGGTCCTGGTTGGGGTGAGTTTGGCCCTACTGATAGTTTCGCCAAAATGCCTTATCTCGGGAAATGGGTAATGATCATGCTTATGATGATCGGTCGACTTGAAATCTTCACCGTACTCATCATCTTCTCTCCTGCTTTTTGGAAACAGTAGGTTTCTAAATATCTAGATTCTCTATCGGGCTTTTAACATCTTTAAGAGTTTTCGATGACACATGTGTATAAATCTGAGTAGTGGAAATGTGTTTGTGACCAAGTAACTCTTGGATAAAACGAATATCAGTTCCATTATCCAACAAGTGCGTAGCAAAAGAATGGCGTAAAGTATGTGGCGTTGCTTTCTTTTTGATATTCGCCTTTTTTCTATGCTTCCGCATGAGTTGTTGTACAGAGGAGCTTGAATACTTACCTCCATTCTGTCCTTCAAACAGAAACTCTTTAGGCTTGTATTCTCTTACGTATCTTCTTAACAGTTCAAGCACTTTAGGCGATAACAAAGAGTACCTATCCTTCTTCCCTTTTGCTTGTTCAATTCGAATTTGCATTCGATCAGAATCTATGTCGCTTATTTTGATAGTTAAAATTTCGCCTAATCGTAAACCTGCTGAGTAACACAATGTAAAGATTGCTTTATGTTTTAAGTTTGTGAAAGAATTCAGCAATCTTTGTACCTCCTCTACCGATAGCACTTCTGGAATGGTAGAAGGTTTTTTCATTTTGATATTGAAATCGAAGTCTATTTTTTCATTAAGCACTTCTTGATACAAAAATTTTACAGAAGCGAGAAGTTGCTTCATCATTGAATAACTATAATTCAGTTCCTTTTTAGCATGATGAAAAAATCTTTCGAGCTCTGTTGATGTTACTTTATTTATTTGGTGAGACTTCAAATAATCCAAAAATATATACAAACCATTCAAATAAGAACGTAAAGTATTTTCGCTATAATTCTTTAGAGTAAGACGATGTTCGTATTTTGATATTAAATCGGTTTTATTCATATTAGCCTCGATATTTTAAGAATAACATGAATAAAACTTAAATATGCAATAGGGATAACATGAACACAGTGCGTGTTATTCCTTTGTTAGCGGTCAGTGTAAAAAATTTCAAAATCCTAAAATTTGTTAAAACAAAATATATCGCTTGCGATTTAATCTTCAAAGATATACTTTTACACTTAAATATTTATCATTCACTTTAAATTAAATCACTATGAAGTACAATCAATTAGGAAATTCAGGAATTTTAGTTTCAGAACTTTGTATGGGAACGATGAGTTTTGGTAGCAGTGGCTACTGGAGTGTGGTAGGTTCTCTAGGCTATGAAGATAGCAAGCGATTAGTGGACATCGCCATAGACTCTGGCATTAATTACTTCGATTCTGCTGATGTTTATTCTCACGGCCAATCGGAAGATATTTTAGGAAAAGCAGTGAAAGACAAAAGAAAGGATGTCATCATTGCTACCAAAGTCCGCGGTAGAATGAGTAAAGAAATTAATGATGTGGGCCTTTCCAGAAAACACATTATCGAGAGTTGTCACAACAGTTTAAAACGATTGGGTACCGACTATATCGACCATTATGTACTTCATAGTTACGATCCAATTACTCCTTTTGAAGAAACCATTTCAACCCTTGATGACCTCGTTTCACAAGGAAAAATTAGATATTATGGGGTAAGTAACTTCCCGGCTTGGCAGCTAATGAAGTTTATCAACACCGCTGAAAAAAATCATTGGGAAAAACCCGTCTCATTGCAAGCCATTTATTCACTTATATCCAGAGATGTAGAATATGAATTGATACCGCTTTGCTTGGATCAAAAACTAGCCTTTACCCCTTGGTCGCCACTTGGAGGCGGATTTTTAACCGGTAAATACAGAAAAGACAAGCCAATGCCGGAAGGAGCAAGAAGAACCAATGAAGAGCAGAATTTTATTCAAATCGATCCGGAAAAAGGCTATGCTATTGTTGATGAGTTGGAAAAAATTGCCAACAAACACAAGGCTTCTATAGCACAAGCAGCCCTAAATTATCTTTTGAGAAAACCCGGAGTAACTTCCGTACTTATTGGAGCTACCAAGCCTCACCAGTTGGAAGACAACATCAAAACTACTACCTGGGAAATGGATGCAGAAGATGTTAAAATCCTGGATGAGCTAACAGCATTAAACCCTATTTATCCTTATTGGATGTTGCAGTTTACAGCTATGGATAGAGCCAATGGAGATTTCTTTTTATAAAATTTAAAAACCAAACAGAATGAATACGATAAATTTTAAAACATACATTTTATTGCTTTTTACACTCCTTTTTAGTGTAGAAACTCTGACTGCCCAAAACAGCAAAGAAAATGTAAAAAGCAAGGTTAAAACTGAAGAAATTACCTATAAAGATGGCGAGGTTACACTCAATGGCGTTGTTTATTATCCTGCAAAGCAAAAGGGAAAACAACCTGCCATTTTAGTAGTGCCCGAATGGTGGGGGCTGAACGACTATGTGAAAAATCGTGCTAAAATGTTGGCAGAGTTAGGCTATGTAGCTATGGCGGTGGATATGTACGGTAATGGATTGGTCGTAGAAAACCCTGCCGATGCCCAGGCCAATGCCGGAAGGTTTTATGGGGATCCTAACCTGATAAAAAGTCGGATGCAGGCGGCTTATGATGCTGTAGTTCAACTACAACAGGTGGACGCTTCAAAAGTAAGTGCCATAGGTTATTGCTTTGGCGGAACGGTTTCGCTTTTTGCTGCCAGCTTAGGGGTACCATTAGAAACTGTGGTTAGTTTTCACGGTGGACTAAGCGGCTTTCAAGCTAGTCCTGCAATGAAAAACACCAAAGTATTGGTTTGCCACGGTGAAAGTGATTCGTTTGTGCCGCAAGCTGATGTGGATAATTTTCATCAACAAATGAAAGACAACAACATTACCTACCAGTTTAAGTCTTATGCTGATGCCACACACGCTTTTACCAATAAAGCATCTACAGCTACCGGGGAAAAATTCAACCTTCCCATTTCCTACAATGAAGCTGCCGACAAAGCTTCTTGGAAGGATATGAAAGCCTTTTTCAAAACTTATTTTCCAACTAAAAAGTAATTAAAATGGAAGCGAGCTTATTTGAACTTGAGGCAAAAAAACTCAACGGAGAAACCATTTCTTTGAAAGAGTTTGAAGGTAAAACCATAGTGGTGGTAAATACTGCTAGCAAGTGCGGACTTACCCCACAATATGAGGGATTGGAAAATTTGTATAAAATATACAAAGACAAGGGGTTGGTTATTTTGGGATTTCCTTGCAACCAATTCGGAAAGCAGGAACAAGGCACAGCCAATGAGATTAGTGAATTTTGCGAAATTAATTACGGGGTAAGTTTTCCTATGTTCGACAAGGTAGAAGTCAATGGGCCCAATGCTCACCCCGTTTTTAAGTATTTAAAATCCAAACTTGGAGGCATTTTAGGTAGCAACATCAAATGGAATTTTACCAAATTTGTCATTGATAAAAACGGAAAGCCGGTCAAACGATTTGCTCCTACCACCAAGCCGGAGAAAATGGAAAGTTACCTGCGAAAAATTCTTTAAAAATGAAAAATTCTGCTGAATTAGAAATTGAAAATCAGTATTGTTTTCCGATATACGCAGCATCTAGAGTGGTAACCAAACTTTATACGCCCCTGCTCAACGAGTTGGGGCTTACTTACCCTCAATATTTAACGATGTTGGTGCTCTGGCAATACCAAAACCTGACGGTAAATGATATTGGCAGTAAACTAATGCTGGAGTCCAACACCCTGACTCCCTTGCTTAAAAGGTTGGAAAGTCAAGGTTTTATTTCAAGGAAACGCTCTAGTAGTGACGAACGTGTAGTGGAGATAAGCCTTACAGAAAAAGGAATAAATTTAAAAAAGAAGGCGAGTTACATACCTGAAAAATTATCTTGCTCCATTAGTCATTCAGGGATAAGTCAAGAAGAAATGGACCAGATGAAACATACCTTGCAAAAGCTAATTGCCTTAACTAAAGAGCATCATTGTAAATAATTTTAAACAAAGTATAACCAAAAAATAATTGAATATGCAAAATTTTAAAAATCACGTCCGTTACAATCCACTTCATCATTTTATTCTATCTCCGCTCACACTTGTTGGGGTGATATTGAGTATTGTATTGCTATTCTCTGACCACAGTCTGACTGAAAAAATCTTTTTTCTGATTTTAGCTTTAAGTGTTTTTCTCGCTTCTTTAATAGCTAGATTGTATGCCACAAAAAATCAAGACAGAACCATAAGAGCAGAACTACGATTACGCTATTATATTTTGACAGGCAACAGATTAGAAGAATTAGAAGATAAATTAACTATGGCACAACTGGTTGCCACTAGATTTGCATCAGATGAAGAATTAGCAGCATTGATAGAGCGAGCAGCCAAAGAAAACCTTAGTCCAAAAGCCATAAAAGAAAGCATAAAAAATTGGACTGCAGATGAAAATAGAGTTTAAACATTTTAAAACAAAAAATTATGAGCAAAAAAAGAAAAATTACAGGTTGGGTAATGGCAGGATTGCTTACCGCTTTATTAGTAATGAGTGCCAGCCAAAAGCTAATAGGTAACCCCGAAATGGTTGAAAATTTCGGTAAATGGGGCTTGGGCTCAATGATAACCATCATAGCTTTGGGCGAATTGGTAAGTGTATTGTTGTTTTTGATACCTCGCACTGCTGTTTTAGGGGTATTGTTATTGAGTGCTTATTTTGGAGGTGCCATATTGGTACATATGGCCAATGACGAGCCTTACGTTTTTCAATCCATCGTTCTGTTGTTTATTTGGGTAACTGCTTGGTTAAGAACCCCTGAAATGTTTACAAGACTAATCAGTGGAAATCCTTCTTAATCAAATCCAGTATTAGAACAGTCAACTTAAAATGGATAGAAAACAATTTATATTAGCAACATTAGGACTAACAATTGTGAATACCTTAAGCAGCTTTAGAAAATATACGGATGAACTTCCTGTTCAAGGAAAAAAGATGCCTGTTTTATTTACTTCGCATGGCAATCCTATGGATATTCCGCTTTCAAGAGAAGAACGCACCTTTTGGAATACCTTATTTCAATTGGGAAAGGAATTGAAAAAAAATTATGAAGTAAAAGCTGCTTTGGTGGTTTCGGCTCACTGGTGTACCAGAGGAACTTTTGTTAACGTATCGCCTGAACAGCAACAGATTTTCGATTACTATGGGTTTCCTAAAGAATATTATGATGTATTTTACAAAGCTAAAGGCTCCCCTGAAATTGCAAAAGAAGTAAAACGCATTATCCCATCGGTTAGCGAAACTACCGACTGGGGTCTCGACCACGGAGCTTGGCCTATGCTTATGCACTTGTTTCCTGAAGCGGACGTGCCTGTATTTCAATTAAGCATCGACTATTATGCAAAACCTGAATATCATTACGAGTTAGGAAAACAATTAAAATCACTTCGTGAAAAAGGAGTACTCATCATTGGCAGCGGTGCATTAATTCACAATCTCCCACTTGCTATGAAAAAAATGCAAAGCAATGATAGTTCGCCCTATGGTTGGGAGATGGAATATGATAACTGGGTTAAGGAACAAATAGATAAAAGAAATATCTCTAACATTATTAATTATCAAAACAGTCATAAATTAGGCAAACTGGCAGCTCCTACGCCCGACCATTTTGTGCCTGTATTATATAGTTTAGGGTTGATGGATTCCAAAGATGAAATACATTACTTTTTTGAATCAGAGTCTTCCCTTCCCGCTTTTGGGGAAAGGAGTTTTATCATCAAACAATAATGACAGTATCCTGTTATTGGTACTTACTATTAATCGTTTTGATTTTCACTTCATTTAGCGTCAGTTTCAATCAAGGAAAAATACAATTAACAAAATATGAAAAATCAATCCCTAAAAATATGATAAACGAAAACACCTTTGAACTTCCCTTACGAAATGGGATTAAACCCAAAACTACACCAAGCAACCCACATATGCAGCTGAATCAACAGCCCGAAGACCGTAAACTCGTTGATTCACTAATGGATTGGGCATTCTCGCTTCCTGAAATCAACAAAGAGTTCAGCAAAATATCTGTTCCCGGAGCCCAAGCTATGTGTCTCTCTTCCGACAAAATGTGCAATGATTGTCACGCCTTTATGATTGGAAATGAGTTTGCTCACTTTCATCCAGTGCCCGATGGCAGTATGCACTTAGGTCTAACATTAAAAGATGCTGAATATGTCATAAGCCGAGGTTGGGGTGAGTTACACCCAGTTGCCAAAATGGGCTATCTTACTCATAATTTTATTATGGTGTATGCCCCTCGAAATGAAGAAGAAAAAGAAATCATTAAAAAAATTATCTTGCGGTCTTATTTATTTGCAACCGGCAAATTAAATGACAAATAAAGCCATAAAATATGCAAAAAGAATTTATTGAGTTATTAAAAAAAGGCATTGAAGAATTGATGCCTGCTAATCAACTATTAGGTATAAAAATTTTGGAAGTGAAGTCGGGTTATGCACATCTTCACGTTCCTTTTAAAAACGAATTCATTGGAGATTTCATTCAAGAGCGTTGGCACGGAGGGTTTTTAGCTGCTATTGCAGATACAGCAGGTGGCACTGCAGCTGCTACTACGCTGCAATCTCCCAAAGACAAACTCAATACCATTGATATGCGCATAGACTATCTACACGCTGCAACCTCCAGCGATATAGAAGCTAAAGCCCAAGTGATTAAAGATGGGAAAACCATCGTTAAAGTGGATATTCAACTTTTTCAAGACCACCAAGAAAATCCCGTAGTAGTTGCCCGTTGTGTTTTTAGCAAATTAATAAAAGAAAATAGTGATAAGCTTTCTGGAAAAGATTAGATGTGTTGGCTTTTTCAAGAATTTAAATGAATCAAATTTTTCTATCTAAAAAAGATGAACAAGTTTTTTCGAAAATTAAAAAAAGTGATGATTGTATTTATTGTAATAGTTTCCATTTTAATTCTTGCTCTTTGGCTTTTTATGCAACAAGATAAATTTGGGGCTTCTCCAACCAAAGATGACAGGCAAAAATATGAACAACTCTCTAATTATAAGGATGGTAAATTTCAAAATATCAGTCCAACACCGATGCTTACCCCTAATTATTCTTGGACACAAGTGATAAAAGAGCAACTATTTGAAAAACCTTCTAACCCTATTCCTGATAAAACATTACCTACCATTAAAACCGATTTGAAAAGTTTAGCAATTGAGGAAAATGTTCTTGTTTGGTTCGGTCATTCCAGTTATTTTATGCAACTCGACCAAAAAACCTATTTGGTAGATCCTGTATTCAGCGGCAATGCATCTCCCGTTCCCGGTACCAACAAAGCCTTTGCGGGAACGGATATTTATCAAGCAGAAGATTTTCCCAAAATCGATTACCTTATCATTACCCACGACCATTATGACCATTTAGATTACCCCACTATAATCCATCTAAAAGAAAAGGCAGAAAAGTTTATAGTTGGTTTAGGGGTAGGTAATCATCTTAAAAAGTGGGGCGTTCCCGAAGATAAAATCATCGAATTAAATTGGTACGAAAGCACACAACAAGGCACCGACCTAAGCATTCATTGCGAGCCTGCTCGGCATTTTTCGGGCAGAGGATTTTCCCGCAACAATACCCTTTGGGCATCCTTTTTAATTAAATCACCATCGATGACTATTTATGTAGGTGGAGATAGTGGTTACGATAGTCATTTTGCAGCCATTGGGAAGAAATATGCAACAATTGATTTTGCTATTTTAGATAACGGTCAGTACAATGCTGCTTGGCGAGCGGTTCACAATTTTCCGGAAGACGTTATACAAGCTGCCAAAGATTTAAAAGCCAAGCGCATATTGCCTGCACACTCTTCTAAATTTAAAATGGCCAATCACAATTGGGACGACCCTTTAGAAACCCTAACACAGCTTAATAAAACAGAAAACCTAAACATTGCAACCCCAAAAATTGGCGAAGTGGTTTACCTAAAAGATACCACCCAAGTATTTGATTTTTGGTGGAAATAAAAGACCTAAATTACTTTTGATAAACACCGAACCGCTAACAGCGTATATAACTTATGGCGGGGAAAGTGGTAAATTCAAGTTTTTTGCTTTTAAGTAAGTTTGGTGCAAGCCGACAAGAAAGCACTTCGAAAACCGCCACAAGTCATATACGCAAACCGTTAGCTGCAACCTAAAAAAACGAACAACTTATCAGATGAACAAACTATTCCACATATTCAGAGTTGACGAAGAAGAAGCAAAAAAGATTTCTGGACAACCTGACGAACCCCACAATCACGAGTTTGAAGAGTTATTAATTGGCATTGAAGGTGAATTGGAGCATTTCATTGATTTTAACACTACCAAAATCCAATCTCCTTTTGTGAGTTTCGTAACCAAAGGAAAAGTACACAGAGTAGTTCCAAAGCTACATAATGGCAAATGCGATATTTGGGCAATTCGTTTTAAAAGCGAATTTATTCCAGAAACCACATTTCAACTCTATTCGTTTTATCACACTCAAGCAAATTTAGAACTTGAAAAAGGACATTGTTTTCAGAGACTGGTTACCCTTTGTGAGATGATTTATGCCGAAACACAACAAGACACAACAGACCTTTCCATAATAAGGCAACTATTGGGTGTCCTGTTCACGATGATAGAAGCCGAACGAAAAAAGTTAGAACCACAAGACGAGCCTATTCAAAAAACGCAACATATATCCTTCGGAAACTTCCTGACGATTCTTGAAGAAAATTACCGAAGACCATTTGGTGTGGAATTCTATGCGGAAAAACTTTTTATGTCGTCAAGGAATTTGAACATCATCTGCCAAAATATTTTAGCACAGAGTGTTTCAGAAATAATCGAAACCCGAAAATTAATTGAAGCTAAAAACCTATTGATCTCTACAGAAAAAACCATATCTGAAATAGCTTATGAATTGGGCTACAATGAGAATTCTTATTTTTCTAACGTCTTTAAAAAAAAGGCAGGTCAATCGCCAGGTAAGTTCCGTGAAGAGATGAAAAATAGGTTAATTTCCTAAATCTACACTCCTCTTACCGAAAAGTGTAATTTGCTTCATCGTAAGTGCTACTATCTTTGTAAACAAATATTATTAACAATTAAATTTTATATGATTATGAAAAAAGTACTGATTTTATTAGCAATTACATTTTTGAATGTAAACGTATTCGCACAAGCAAACTGGAAGGTAGACCCTTACCATTCGTCCTTAAATTTCAATATTTCACATTCCGGAATTAGTATCGTGAATGGGAAATTTATGGAATATACCGGAAACCTTACTACAAATGGGGAAGCTTTAGAAGGGGCAAATGTTGATTTTACTGTTAAAGTAACAAGTATCAATACCAATGTAGAAGACAGGGACAACCACTTGAGAAGTGCTGATTTTTTTGAAGTTGAAAAATATCCAGAAATGACTTTTAAAAGCACGAAAATCTTAGCTACTGGAAAACCTGATCAGTATTTATTATATGGCGACCTAACCATAAAAGATGTAACCAAACCCGTGATTTTTGATGTGTACTATGGCGGAACTGCCAAAAGTGACCAGGGCGAAAAATTAGGATTGAAAGCCAAAACCACCATTAACAGATTTGACTACAATATTAATTATGATCCTACCGCAGCAGGTATTGGCAAAGATGTAAACATAGTGGTGCACTTACAGTTTGCCAAGCAGTAATACGTTTAAAAATTATCCAATAACATTAAAAATATAAGAAAATGGAAACAACAAAATGGGCAATAGACCCAACACACAGCGAAATTACATTTAAAGTAAAACACCTGATGATTTCTAACGTAAAAGGAGAATTTAAAACCTTTCAAGGAACCATAGATGGCGAAGATTTTACAAAAGCAACCATTTCGGCAAACATTGATGCAAGTTCTATATCAACGAACAATGATGATCGAGACACGCATCTAAAAAGCCCCGACTTCTTTGAAGTTGAAAAATATCCGGAAATTACATTTGTGAGCAAATCCATTAAAAAAGTAGATGATGATGAATACCAATTAGTAGGTGACCTTACAATTAAAGGTACTACAAAAGAAATCACACTAGATACCGAGTTTGGAGGTTATATGAAAGACCCTTACGGAAACGAGAAAGCAGGTTTTTCCATAAATGGTAAACTGAACCGAAAAGACTTTGGCCTTAATTGGAATGCCGCCCTGGAAGCCGGAGGTGTAATGGTTGGAAATGAGATAAAAATTAATGCAGAAGTTCAATTTGTAAAACAATAAGTCATGAAAATAGGAATAACAGGTGCTACAGGCCAACTGGGCCAATTAGTAGTACAAAAGCTAAAAGACAAGAATCCCGATGCCAAATTAGTGGCACTCGTGCGAAATCCCGATAAGGCAAAACCTTTAGGTATAGAGGCCAAAGCTTTCGATTATGAACAACCAGAAGCTTTACCAAAGGCTTTAGAGGACATAGATCGTTTGGTTTTTATATCGGGAAGCGAGATAGGTAAACGTGAAACCCAACATAAAAATGTAATCAATGCGGCAAAACAAGCTCAAGTTAAGCAAATTGCCTACACCAGCTTGCTGCACGCCGATACGTCGTCAATGATATTAGCTCCAGAACACCTTGCTACCGAAAAAATGCTGCAAGACTCGGGCATTCCGCACACGATTTTACGTAATGGATGGTACACCGAAAATTATACTGCGGGATTAAAGCAAGCAGTAGAGCAAGGTGCTATAATTGGTAGTGCGGGAGATGGAAAAATTTCATCAGCAACACGTGAAGACTATGCCGAAGCTATAGCTGAAACCATCATAAACGATGACCATACAGGCAAAACGTATGAATTGGCTGGTGATCAAACCTTCACCATGCAGGATTTGGCTGCCGAAGTGAGCAAACAAACGGGTAAAAACATCGAATTTGTGAACCTTCCAGAAGCAGAATATGCACAAAAGCTACAGGAAATTGGATTACCTGAAGGGATGGCCAAAGCGTTTGCGAGTTTAGATTATAGCGCTTCTAAAAACGATTTGCATGATGAAAGTGGCGAACTCGCCCGTTTAATTAACCGTCCCACTACTTCTTTATCACAGGCGGTTAAAACTGGATTGAATTAAATTTTAAAATTACGGCAATAGAAACATAGAATCTATTGCCGGTTTTATTCTTTATTCAACACAATTGGTTATTAGAATACGAATAGATTATTAATTGATCCTAGTCCACTATTGCAACGCTATAATTATTGCAACGCTATAATAGGTCTGAAGAAGTGGTCAATACGGTTTGTTAAATAGCCAGTCCAATTTCTTCAGCTACCAATGGCGAAATATTGCAGATGAAAGGAGGTATTATTGATATTGTAATATAAATATAGAAGATGAAGGTTATTCCAGGACATACATGTCGTGTAATTAAGAAAACTCAACTAACAAAAAATATGCTGCGCATAGATTTTGAAATTTCGCAATCTAATTCGGCTATTGTATTCAAACCAGGTTGCTATGTAAAGTTACACCTCCCTGTGGCCAACCGAAAAAAGCCTAAAGTGCGCACTTATACTTTAAAAAATTACGATGAGGTCAATAAAATTCTCACTATAGATTTTGCATTGCACCAACCCGCCGGCATAGCAACAAACTGGGCAATGTGTGCTTGGGCTATTGAACTGAACGCTTTATTCTTGTTTGGCGCTGTGGGGCTAATTTTTACGGGAGCAGGAAAATATTCAATTGATTATCGGTTGGGTAAAAAAACGGCCTAATCTAATTTTTGCAGCAAATGAATAGAAAGCAATTTTTAAAATCAATAGCTTTATTGCCCTTAATACCTTACAGTATGACATTAAAAGATTTAAACAAAATGACCTCAACAATGAGTAACACAGGTAAAATGCCTGTGCTTTTCTTAGGTCACGGCAGCCCTATGAATGCCATTGAAGAAAACGAATTTGTTTCGGCATTCAGAAAATTAGGTCAAGAAATTATAAGACCAAATGCGATTCTTTGTATTTCAGCACATTGGGAAACTAAAGGAACATTTGTAACAGCAATGCAAAATCCACCAACCATTCACGATTTTGGTGGTTTTCCACAAGCATTGTTTGACGTTCAATACCCAGCAAAAGGAAGCCCAGAATTGGCGGAAGAAACCAAAAGTATTATTACCAAAACAGAAGTTGGATTAGACGATAAATGGGGGCTTGACCATGGAGCTTGGAGCGTAATCAAACATTTATATCCAAATGCCGATATTCCGGTCATACAAATGAGCATTGATTATTCGAAACCGGCAAGGTATCATTACGAATTGGCTCAAGAGCTAAATAGCCTTCGCCATAAAGGCGTTTTAATTATTGGAAGCGGTAATATGGTGCACAACCTGCGTAGGGTGTCCTGGAACAAGCTAAACGAAGAATTTGCTTTCGATTGGGCTACCGAAGCCAACGAAAAAATGAAAAGCCATATTTTAAGTGGAGACCATCAAAAACTTATCGACTTTAAATCGCAAGGAAAAGCATTTGATTTAGCCATCCCAACACCTGAGCATTATTTGCCTTTACTTTATACCTTGGCATTGAAAGAAGAAAATGAAAAGGTAACATTGTTTAACGACAAATCTGTTGGAGGTTCATTGTCAATGACTTCTTTAAAAATAGAACCTAATTGATGAGCATAGAAAAGGCAGCAGCTAACAACGTATATAAAAAATAGCGGTTCAATAATCGCTTAATCAAAAGAAAATGAATAAATTAAAGGTCACCTATAATCCGAAAAGTTAGTGCATAAAATCCGCTACTTTTCATATACAAAAACGTTATGTCAAGAACAAAAATTACAATTAATCTACTTATTATCATTCTACTAGTTGGATGCTTTGGAGATAATGGAGCTGATGGTATAAATGGAATTGACGGATTGAATAGTATAGTCGTCACTTTGATTGAGCAACCTGGAGTAAATTGTGTAAATGGAGGATTTCAAATCCAAAGTGGAATTGATTTAAATTCTAATAATCAACTCGAAGAATCTGAAATTGATAATACTGAGTTTGTATGCAATGGACAGGATGCTGATTTAGGCTTTACAAGGTATGTTTCTTTAATTAGTCAATCAGGAACAGGTAATCCAATATCTACTATTTTAGAGAATACTTTAGATGTTGAAGTTAATTGGATTAGAGAATCACAGGGAAAATATTTAGGTACACTTAACTCTTCAATTGACATCAATTCTTCTGTTATTTTTTATAGCACGCCTAGTTCTCATACAGGAGTTCGAGGAGAAGTGATAAGTGAAACAGAAATACGTTTAGAACTTCAAGCTGGAATAAACGCTTTTCAAGACAATTTTGATAATTTATCATTTGAATTAAGAGAATATGAATAATAACATTGCCTAACAGTAGCTATAAGTAATTGCTTGTTCTCGCCTACTTCTGAAAATCCTCGCGGATTTTCAGTTTGGTGTGTACTTGCAAATTTAATCACAAACCCACGCAACTTTGTACTTAGTCCAGCCACGCTAGCTATCATTAATCATCATTCCTTACATTTACCCTAACATTATCAACTTAATGTGAAAATATCTCCAAAAGCGAAAAGAAACATTTCAAGGATTATTCCCTTCGCAATTATCTGGTTGTTGAGTGGATGGATAACTGATATAACAGAGCTTGGAATAACACGTAACCAAAACCTCAATCCAGATACTGATATATCCTTCACCATTCCAGTGCTGATTTTTGCTAGTCTTGCGAATATTCTGGTTGGACTTATTGTAGGGGTTTTAGAAGTCGTTTATTTAGAAAAGAGATTCTCAAACCAAACACTGAGTGCCAAGATTTTTTATAAATTCTCAATCTATCTTGCCTTAATTATTATCATTACAGTCCTCTTTTTTCCTGTGGCATCTACGCTAGAAACAGGCATAAGTTTACTAGAAGCTGATGCCTGGCAAAAATTGGGTAGATTCCTGCTAAGTATCTCTTTCCTTACCACCATATTTCATTTGTCTGTAAGGATTATGGTTTGTCTGATCTATTCAGCCATAAGTGAAAACTTAGGACATCATGTGTTGTTAAATTTCTTTTCCGGGAAATACCATCGTCCTAAAATTGAAAAGCGGATTTTCATGTTCCTAGACATGAAATCTTCGACTACAATAGCCGAATCGCTAGGCCACATACAATACTTCAAATTACTAGATACTTATTACAATATTATGTCAGACTCCATCATCAATTCATTCGGTGAAGTCTACCAATACATTGGAGATGAAATCGTGATTTCATGGAAACCTGATAAGGGGATTAACCAAGCAAACTGTATCAAATGCTTTTTTGACATTCGCGATCATCTCAATGAACAACAAGAAGTTTTATTTCATAAATTTGGCTTCGAAATTGGGTTCAAAGCAGGGATTCATTTCGGTGAAGTCACGATTGGAGAAATTGGAGCTTTAAAAAAGGAAATCGTATTTACGGGCGATGTCTTAAATACGACCGCTAGAATCCAAAGTCTTTGCAATGAATTAAAATCTGACTTACTGATCTCGGGTGCAATTAAGCAATTATTACCCCATTCTAACTATCAATATAGCTCTAAAGGAGAGATAGAACTGAAAGGAAAAAATAAGAAAGAAGAACTGTTTAGCGTAACGTTAGAAAAAGAAGCCTAGAATCATTAATAATATGCAAGAATGCATCAAAATGCATTTTACACTATATGTTGGAGAGGAAGAGCGTAGCGAAGTAACTCTTCCCTATTCTTATCAAAAAACCTTATACAAAGAAGTCTTTATAATCCCTCTCCCATCGTCCAGTATAACAGATGCTAATTGATTTTTCTCCTTCACTTTAAAATTGAATGGAGCCGAGAAAACATCTAATCCACTTCTAATTTTAAGCCTGGTTCCCTGCCCCGAAATAATGTCTTTATTTGGTTCAAACTCACCTTCAGGTAAATGCTCTGTTAAAATTACATATTTAAAATGGGCTAACTTGGCTAAAATATTTTCCACTTCCTTATTCGATAAATGCTGAAGTACCTGTCTTACCAAGGCACAGTCAGCCGAAGGAAGTTTATCTTTTGCAATATTCAAGCATTGAAATTCCAAGCCTTTTAACCTGAATCTCTCTCTATTTCGTTGAATAAGCGCAGGAACTATATCTATTGCGGTGTAATGTTTTGTATGTTTAACCAGTTCTTTGCCAACATTAAAATCTCCGCATCCCAAATCACAAACAGTTATCGGTTCGTCAAATGAGTTTAAAAAAGTTGCTACGGCTTTTATATACGGATCTACCAGATCCGGATCATGCGAACCCTCTCCAGAATAGAATTCTTTATTTACACCGCCCCAAAGATTCATTTCATAAATTTGAGCCATAGCATCTTTGGTAGGCCAAGGCTTCTTTTTCTTCTTGGGCTGATGCTCTTTCTTCTTCATAGCGGCTATCTAGATTGAATTGCAATCCTAATATTAAACCTTATCTCTTGATTTGTTCTCGGAGGAATGGAAGACCCTTTTGGAATTACTCTGTTGTAGGTGTATTCAAAATTCGAATTGATAGTACTGGAAATTCTATAACCAACTACTAAAGAAGCATTGTATCTCTTTTGACCGGTTTCATTTTGAGGGTCAAAGTTATATGCATCCACATTGGTTCTATTTTCGCCAAACTGCTGAAAAGCATTGATCAAATCATTTACAAGTATAAAGTTCTGATCAGAATCTTCGCTGTAATTTCCACTCAGAGCTACATCAATATTGTTTTTTATGTTTGGGAAAATCGGGATTCTTACTTTTCTGAAAGTATAATTCAAGTTTACTTTAAAACCTCTGGACTTTCTTTCAGAAACAGTTTTACTTGATAATGCAAAGCTGGTCAATTTACTTGTCTCATATCCAAAGTCTGTTTTTAGTGCTGACTTCCAGGTGATATTCAATTGGATTAATGGACTAAATCGCTGATCTATTGTTATGGAAGCGGGTTCAAATTTATCCCGATTATCATTTATTATCACTCCACCGATGTTTTGATTTGTCGGATCGCCAAATTGATTTACAAATTGCCATCCCAAACGATATGTACCTTTGTAGCTATGCGTGAGCGAGGCTCTATTCATATTATCGCCAATCAAAGGTATAATCTTCTCAAAACCCTGCCAAGTTATACGCCAATTTGGTTTCGGAATCGGAGTAAAATCTTTTCCTCCTACTCCTGATGTATTTCCTGATAGATAAGAACTTCTAAAGTCGTCTTGAAGAGTAACTCTGTTTAGAACGGTATTGCCATCATTGTTTCCATCCGCATCTTCAACTACAGCACCTTGTAGAGTTGTTAGACTTTCAATGTTTTCGATGTCATCAAAAGCAGACTGAAGCTGTGTTCTGAAAAATTGCTCATATCCTGAACCAAAAGCCCAAACCGATGAGTTAATATCTCCTGATGAAATATTCACAGAACTAGGGTCTCCTGCATCCGTAAAAGTCAATGTTTCAGTATTCCGTTCATCCCATCTTGTAGCCCAATCCAGATCAATAGAAATATTTTTAAATAATCGTAAAGTAGTACCCAAACTCAGATTATCAGAATATGTTTTATTTATTGATAACGGATTGTTGCTGTTTCGGACAAGTTGATCTCTTGGGATGCTTTCGCTTATTCCCGTACGATAGCCAAAAGGCGGAGAATATGATCCGGAGTTTTGATCTCCGAATGCATAGAAAAACTGTGACTGTCCGTTATACCCTTGCTGATTCGAGCTTTTAGTTTTTTTGTAACTCAGATCAATTGTCCTCATGCTGAATAAAGCTAAAACCAATTTACGCCCAACAAATTGAGCATCTTTAAAAATATTAAGGTCTCTTCCGTTTGTTGTATCCGAAGCCGCAGCCGTATTTCTATTTTTCTTTCTTTGGTTTGTCTCTGAATCGTCTTTATCACGAAGTGAACCTACAAACCCAATTTTATCAATTAGCTTATCTGTACTGAATTTAAATGTGTTCGTAAGATCAAACGTATTGGAAACTCTTGCTCCAAGGTCTGATCCTCTTGGACTATTGTTCCATTGAAACCCACCTCCAAAAGAAGCGTTATATGACACCCAATTAAGTGCCTTAATATTATTAAACTTTGGTCGCCAATTTGCACTGTAAGACTCAGAGTAACTGGATCTTCGGGCTGAAACGGAATCTTCTGTCAAGATATCGTTAAACACATCAAAAGTAGGCTTTACATCAAACCTTAAACTATCCACACCTGTTTGATTTGCATCATTTATTCCAATATTAGAAAGATCGAAATTGGTATTTGATCGAAATGAGGTTTGAATGGAAGGAGTTAAACTGTAATTAAACCCAAAATTTGCTCGCTGCGTAAAAGAATGAGTTTGCTGAATTGGTTGAATAGTATCATCTCCTAGAATCTTTCTACGACGCTCATCATAACTTCTAGACACACTAGTTGAAGCTGTAATACTTGAGGGCATATATCCAATTCTAAGTCCCGACAAAACGCTTAAACCGGGTAGTGCTTCCGTAAATTTAAACGGTCGAAATAGCTTTACTCGTGGAAATGATAAATTATAACTTAATGAACTTGAGTAATTCCAATTATTCTGAAGCTCTAGCTGTGGGTTTTTTGAATACCCTTCGTTATAAACATAGCTTAATTTTAAGTTGTCAAGCGTGTATTGCGCTAACTTCCCTTTTGAATTTGATTTCGAAATATTAGACACATTTAGCGAGTATCCTTCTGTCACAGTTTGTATTTCGCTAATCTTTTCATCAATATTTTGATCAATTTCCGATTGAGAAATATCCGTTCTAGATTCTTCAGCATCTATAAAATCGTCTAATCTAATATCACCACGATCCGGTAAATATTTTGGAGTTGAAGAATTTCTACGCGCAGATACCGTTACCGGAAAAGACCAACCATATCTGTCAGGTATCAATTTATGAAGGTTTACAGTAGAACTTACCGAATAGCCTAAATTATCTGATACACTTCTTTGCCCTAATCTGGAATCAAGGCCTCCAAAGCCGGTTGTTTGTCTGGTCATGTTTGCATTCATCGTTGCAAAATCGGCAAGCTTTAACGTTGCTTTTCCATTCGCTGCCCAACCATTTTCGTTATCAAATCCGGAAATTCTAAGTTCGTTTACCCAAAATTCAGCATCCAGAATCTGATTTCCTGGGTTTCTGATACCAATTGCAAATTCTGATATACGATCTAAAGACGGATTTCCTTTCATAGCAATAACAGCTCCGGGCGTCATCCCTTCCGGTAAAACTCCGGTTCCTTCATAGATCTGAGAAGGATCGCCATTCTCATTTATTCTCTGTTGTTTCAACACATTGAACGCAGAAATAATAATATTCATACTATTCTCATCGTACTTCCAAACTTCTTCTGCTTCTGTGTTTAGTCTGCCGCCTTCCGAAGGATCATAAGAGCCGAAATTAAAATCAGGATCACTTGGTGTTACAGGTTGTCTGTATTCGTAAAAATCATTATCCAGATCGGTACCCATTCTAATAACAAGTTCTGCATCTTCCCGGTTTTCATAGCCTTCACCATGAACAAACATTCTTACATTAGAATAATTCAAGAAGTTTAATCCACCTGGATATACTTTCTTAACAAAATTAATTTCCTGAGGACCAAGCCCCTCTGTCTGTAAAACAAGAGATTGCTCGTTCGCTAATGTCTGGGATTGTGCTCCGCGATTAACTGCACGAATTGCACCTTCTGGCTGCCTGTATGGAATAGGCCTTTTACTCGCATTTTCTTCGATATTTACTGTCGCTACTTTGAATTCTGCAGGAGAATTTCTTGATTCTGTGATATTTTCAGCTTCTCTCCATTGACTACCAACAAATTCGAAAGTTGCAAAACGCATGGTGAAAGGCTTTTTATAGCCTGACATCCAAAACCGTATATAAGAAATGTTCTGGAAGCCGTTTATGTCACCTACTTTTCTGGCAAACTCATTTAGAGGAATCCTAACCAATCTCCATGTTTTATCTTGAGTACCTCCGTCAACTTTATCAACGATAAAAGTGCTGTCAGAACCAATATTAAGTCCATTTTCAAAATCAGCCGGGTTGTACTTTATCTCATATTGAAAATAGGAATTCTGAATTTCCACATTAGAAGGCGTAATCAATCCTTCTTTCTCAGGCTTTAATGTAACAGCTCTTTTGTCTCCACCTGCATTAGGTGTATCTCCATCATAATAACCTCTTACTCTGTGGAAACGCTCATGTAATTTCAAACCGTCAGTTTTAGATTCGGCATAGTACACGTAATCATCATTTGATGGATCTGCTTCAATTTCTTTGTATTCATCGCTATCAATTCCATATGCATCTGCCATTTCTGATAAAAAGTTTTGGAAAAGCACCTTCTCATTCGCCTCTGAATTAAATCCGTTTTCATTAGGAACGCCATCAAGCCCTACATCTTCCAGATTTCTATTTTCGTTGGAAAACTGCCCTTGAGGTGGTGTTGGCAGAGTGGGAATATAAGATCTGCCCAAGGCATCAATTTCAAGACTAGATATATTTTGAGCAAGACCATCTTCTGAGTTCGAAACTTCATTAGGAATTACATCTTCAGAAATAATTCCAAGATCGATATAAATCGTACCATCGTAATTTTCTGAGATGTCATTTGCATCAGGATCTTTACCATCCGGTAAAATTGTTTGCACCCAGAATTCAAGAAATTCAATATTATTCTGAGTTAAATCTTCCTGACCGGACGGTAAGGTGGCTGTCATTCCTCCCCACATATCTTCGGGTTCGTTTTCTAGTTTATTTTTTAGATCAGGATTGTAATTATAAGGACCACGTTTAGTTGGATCATAAAAAACATCTAGTGTAGAAATAATTTCTTCCTGCGGATTATTCGTCTCTCTTCCTCTAAAAACATCTCTAACAAATACTGTTCTTGATTCCGGAGTTATTTCAACATTCCCCAAAATGCTGGTGATATTACGTGGTATTTCATACCAAGAAAATTTAGCTCTTAAATCAGACCTATCTGCCCTAGACATTAAATCAGAAGCTGTGATTTGTCCACTTTCAAAACCAGCATCATAAGAAGGTAAAAGCGCCGGAGCACTTGGCAGATTCCAGCGTGCCGCAAATTTAAATGATATATTAAACTCTGCACCTTCAAAGTCGTCAATAAAAGAAAGACCGTTTTCTTCATCTTCAAAAAGAATACCATTATCGATCGCTTCACGCACAGCATTAGTTTGAGCTACTCCAGGTCTTAGCTGTGCAAACTCTCCACTTATACTAAAATTTGATTCTGCTCTGGTTTGCAACAATGGTATTTTATCAATAAACCTTGTAAGCCAAGGTGTATCGAATTTGGCATTAGCATCTAATCCAATTACCGTGTTGTTTATAGGCTCATTACCAATTCTTATCTTTTCGGATAAAGTTTGCTCATTAAGTCTGAAAAAAGTACTTCCAAGATTGATGTTTTTCGATACTAAGTATTCAGCTCTGACTCCGGTAAAATTTTTCTGCCCAATCGAGAAAAACTGATTGTTTTCATACTCTACTCTCAAATTTTGTCCGGGCGCTAAAAAACGATCATTCAAAATTGAAACACTTCCAAAAGAATAATCTACTTCATAATCTACACCCTGAATAAGTTCTGCTCCGTTTGCAAATACTTTTACTGAACCCTCAACTAGTTCACCTAAAAAGAAAGAACTAGATACTCCCCCTTTTGACTTTCCGCTAATCTCGTAAAATCGGTTTTGAGTGCTTTCAAAAGCAATTTCTTTTTTAGCGGAATACAAAGAGTCAAATACCAGATCTGATTGATCCGTAGGTAAATTTGAAACTAGTGTATCTATTCTTGCTCCAAAAGGCTCCAGATAAGGAAACATTATTTTGCCCGTAAATGGATCAAAACGAAGACCGAAATCAACTTGGTTATCCCCACCAACTGCATCCTGTGAATCCAATAAATCTAATCCAAGATCCTGTATTAAAGTCGGATTTCTCCCTGGTATTCTGTTTATAGACTGATTGTCTTTAGTAATCTCAAGATCAAATGTTAACCCTTCTTTGGTAATATTCGTAACTCCCAGAGAGTAAATATTTCTCATTGTTAACTCCCACGCAAATTTATCAGGAGTTAAGTTTCTAGGCCTAAGTAGCTTTAAGTAAGTTATTCCTCCATCTTTGGGTTCAAGATCACCAACTTGAACAATCTCATTATTTGGATCACCAATTACAGAATATGAAAAAGAAACGGCCAAAGTAGCGTTACTACCTACTCTTCTCTTTAAACTGATAATTCCTAAAGCACTATTAAATTCATAATCTTCACCAGGAATTAACCGCTTGTAATAACTTCCGGGTTGTACACTCCCTTTCAGATTCAAATCATCGGTTTGTACGGAAGTATTTCCTCTTCGATCCTCTAGCTTTTGATCATCAATGCGATCGTTTTCCGGATTTGGCGGACTAAAACTGCCATCCGGGTTTTCAACCACACCTAAATCTACAAACGCATATGCACGGAAAGATTCGCTTGATGCCGCACCGGTAGCATCTTCAATCCAAACATTCATATCATAAAATTCAAAGTCTGTCCCTATTTGCGGAAGGTTATCCAGCATGTTACTCTGAAAGTTTTGACGATTATAAAAATCAATAAAGAAATGTTGATCGTCATCATAATCAGTGGGCTGTAACTCAAACTGTATTTCTTGAGAACCACCTGTGATGGTTTGACTTTTACTTTCCCCTTTTTGTTGAGATAAAACAGACGTAACTCTTAGCGGACCAAGTTCTGCAACTGATTTAATTCCAAATAACGCTCCTCCACCTTTAACCAGTGAATTACCCGTTTCCATGGATACGTTACCAAGTTCGATGCTTTTAATGATTTCATCTTCGTAGCCGGTGTACGCTATCTTTAGTCTGTTCTGAAAGTCGAATGTTCGCTCAGTATCCCAATCTGTGGCAATGGTAAGTTTATCACCAATAGAACCTTGAATGTTAAGTTGGAGATTCTGATTAAAAGTTGGATCTACTCTCTTCTGTTGATCTTCAGGGATAGCCGGGTCTTCAATCTCCTGAATAGAAGCACCCACATTCATATTTGCAGAACCATTAACTCTAAGATTTACTTCAGGCTTACCAAAAATTGAAGTAAAAGCGGAGTTCTCCCCACCAGGAATTTTTAAGCTGAAATCTAACAGTCCCCTTCCTTGTTGTTCTTCTTTTTTACCTTCCTGAATTAAAATCCTGGCAAGCTCTCTTTTTTGGACTTCCTTTTTCTGAGCTGCATAATCGTTAAAACTCATTACCTGTGGAATAAACAACGAAGTACCTTTTACAGTCTGTTGAACTGTATATGAAGTCAATGAATCCCAAGTTACTTCTGTCTTTAATTCGTTTGAAGAAAGCTGATATATCTTCGGAATTTTAACACTTCTAAGCTTGCTAATTGTTCCTCTGTCAAAGGGGTAATAAAATTTTATTCCTATTAAAGAAGTATCAGCAACAACTTTAGTTGTATCAAGTACAATCCTCTGCTGAGCATTGCCATGCAAAGAAGTAATCACCACCAAGCAAAAAAGCGTGATCGTTGATTTAAATAAAAGCCTAGTAAATGGGTTCAAAAGTCAGCGAAAGCTCTGGTTTTGTAAACTTAGTTCTGTAGCAATTTTATATAGGCTGATCTACTTCATTTTTTAGATTCGAATTGGCAACGATAATAACATATATTCGTTTATCTTGAAAGTTTAAATCGGTTAACCTTTCAATTTTTCTGTAATATTTTCCTATTCTTTACGTGTAGAATTCAAGACAAGTACTTCATATAATAATCAATGTTTAAAAATCTTGTGAATCGTTTACAAATAGACCTGCTTAAAAGGCATTTAGGGCCTTTTCTATTTTGTTTTATTACTTTGATGTTTTTGCTTTTAATGCAATTTTTGATTCTTCACATAGACAGACTTATTGGAAAAGATATTCCTATTTCTGTTATTCTTGAACTAGTTGCTACAAATCTTGCATACATGGTAGTATTAGCAGCGCCCATGGCCGTTCTTGTTGCAACCTTAATGGCCTTCGGTAAGTTTTCAGAGCTTCAGGAACTTACTGCTATTCGAGCATCAGGTGTTCATCCTTTAAAAGTTATTTTGCCTGTGTTAATTACAAGCATAATTCTTTGCATTAGCTTAGCTTGGTTTTCAAATGATTTACTACCTGAAGCAAATCATAAATCCAGATCTCTTTTCATCGATATCAGACTTAAGAAACCCGGATTTGACTTAAAAGCCAATGAATTTTATGACGGCATTGATGGCTATATTTTCTTGGTGGACAATATTGACAGCGAAACAGATAGTTTGTACGGAATCACTCTTTTCCAGGAGCCTACCAGAAATACAGACCGCGCTTTTATAAAAGCCAAAAAGGGATTTCTTAAAACTGAAAACAATCAAATGTTATCTCTCTACTTAATAGATGGTAACATGCAAAAGTTTCCGGCTACATCTAATAGAAATCAAACAACACTGGAGATTTCTAAATTTCAAAAGCACCGGATAACATTTGACTTAGCTGACCTTGCATTCGAAAAATCTGATCCTAACAGAAGAAATCGAAGTGACCGAACAATGAATATCCAATCAATGCAGGTAATTGTGGATTCATTACAAGTTGAAATTGAGAAACAATTTGAAAAAGCTACCCTATTGAGTAATACCATTCCTGATATTGGAATTGATAACGCCGGAAGGCCTCGCCCTATTGATAGAAGCTCCGTTCAGAATGATTCAACAGTACTAACTTCTTCAATTGTACTTAATAATCAAGTAACCGCAACTGATCAAAAAAGAGTGTTGCAATCTGCAATTTCAGATTTAAATAATTACAAAGCCGGTCTTCAAAATATTCAAGCAAACATACAGTTCAGAAAAAAAAGCGTAAGTCGATATCTTGTTGAAATTCATAAAAAATTTTCTATCCCCTTTGCTTGTATAGTATTTATATTATTGGGTGCTCCCATTGGTATTATGAGTAAAAGAGGAAACTTTGGTGTTGCCGCTATAATAAGTACTGTTATCCTTACTTTTTATTGGATGTCGCTTATTCAGGGAGAGAAATTAGCCGACCGCCTTTTTGTTACTCCTTTTGTAGGAATGTGGTCTTTTAATATAATTTTCTCTCTAATTGGTATAATTTTATTAATACGTTTATCTACAGAATTTCGAATTTCAGATCTCTTCTCCGGAAATGAATAATAAGCTAGATCGGTATATTTTCTTACGGTTGTTAACTATCACTTTATTTGTGATAATGGTTCTGGTATTCATTTTTATTATGATTCATTTCTCCGAAAACAGTGATGATTATGCAGATAAAGGAGCGGAAATGGCTGAAATTTGGGGTGATTATTACCTCAATTATATCCCGGAAATGACTCGATTGATCTTACCCGTTGCAGTATTTACCGCTTGTCTTTTTCTTACAGGGCAATTATCAGAAAGGCTTGAAATTACAGCTTTAAAAGCCGCAGGTGTTAGTTTGTATCGTTTAATTGTTCCTTATTTACTTTTTGGACTATTCTGTGCCGGAACTATTAGTTACTTGGATTCTGAAATTATACCTACTTCAAATAAAGCCAAAATAGCTTTTGAAAAACGTTATTTAAAGAAAAGTTCTGAGTCTATTGATAAGAACGATATCTACCGACAATTATCTGAAACTAGTATTCTACGTGTAAATTACTTTGATGATTCCAAAAACATTGCATATCGGGTTAATTTAACAGATAGTGATAGTGCGCATGTTCAAAAAACAATTTCAGCCAATCAAATGACTTGGTTAGATGAGGAGAAAAAATGGAGACTTAGTAATGTAAAAGTGAGAGAATTTACTTCATTGGGATATACAGAAACTGACATTGCTGAAATTGATACCACATTTTCAGTATTTCCAGAAGACCTATCACGTTCTACCTCAGACATTTATCAGCTCACCTATAAAGAAGCTATTAATTATATCGATTCAATTGAACGAAGTGGAGCAGGAAATATAAACATGCCAAAAGTGCAATTCTTTGGACGATTGGTGTATCCATTGTCTATAATAATTGTGATAATTATAGGGTTTTCTGTGGCTTCTGTTCGTCGGAGAGGTGGTAAAGGAGTTTACCTAGCCGCAGGATTAGCTATCAGCTTTCTATATCTCGCATTTATGAAGATAGCTGAACCTTTTGGCTATTATGGAGCTATATCACCTGAACTTGCAGCTTCTATAGCTCACATATGCTTTTTTATAGTAGGGGTTTCACTACTTATTTCAGCTAAGAAATAAAATCTAAGCCTCAGGGACTGGTCCACGATACATCGGGATATCTACTTTCTCTTTATTTGAAGAAATTGGCCCGTGTTCGTCTTCAAACTTGTTGATGTTATCATTTAACGCATTTGCTAATCGTTTCGCATGATCAGGAGTTAGAATCATTCGTTTTACGACTTTAGCTTTTGGTACACCCGGCATTACTGCGATAAAATCCAGAATAAATTCAGAAGGAGAATGCGTAATCATAACCAAATTGGAATAAGTTCCCGTAGCCTCCTCTTCCTTTAGTTCTATTTCCATTTGCCCCGGGTTCATTGTTTGATTCTTTTCTGCCATAATTCTTTAGTCTAAAAATCCTTGTTTTTTCATCCATTCATCATTGTAAATTTTGTTGATGTAACGGGTTCCACTATCAGGAAGTATTATAACCATAACATCGTTCGATTTCATCGGGTAATTTTCGAGATAATTCAAAGCTCCTTTTACAGCAGATCCACACGACCACCCTACAAATAATCCTTCTTCTTTGGATAATTTACGAGTCATTACGGCAGACTCTTTATCATTAACCTGAATTACTTCATCTATAACATCAAAGTTAATAGCCTCGGGAATAATGTCTTCACCAATACCTTCAGTCATGTACGGCTTAACTTCATTCAGGTCAAACTCTCCGGTTTCGAAATATTTTTTATAAACGGAACCCACACTATCAATACCAATTACTTTTATATCCGGATTTTGCTCTTTTAGGAATTTCCCCGTTCCTGAAATTGTGCCTCCGGTTCCCATCCCTGCTACAAAATGAGTGATTTTTCCCTCCGTTTGTTCCCACAATTCTGGTCCAGTACTTTCATAATGAGCTTGAGTGTTACTCAAGTTATCATATTGGTTTGGATAGTATGAATTAGGAGTTTCTTCACTCAATCTCTTTGATACCGAATAGTAACTATCCGGATGATCTGCTTCTACATTGGTTGGACATACAACAACTTCAGCTCCTAAAGCTTTCAAAATATCAACCTTAGATTGACTCTGTTTATCAGTTGTAGTAAAAATACATTTATATCCTCTCTGAATGGCGACCAATGCCAGCCCCATTCCTGTATTACCTGATGTTCCTTCAATTATAGTACCACCGGGTTTAATAAGACCTTTAGCCTCTGCATCATCGATCATCTTGATTGCGATTCTATCCTTGATACTTTGCCCGGGATTAAAATATTCAACTTTGGCAAGAACGGTTCCCGAAACGTCTTTAGTTAGCTTTTGAAGTTTTACAAGCGGTGTATTCCCAACCGCTTCTATAACTGAATTGTAGTACATAATCTTTTTTAGTGCTTATTTATTAAGCTTAAAACTAAGGAATATTCTACTAGAGGATGGAATTATTTTCCCTCAATTAATGCAATTGTTAAAACGCTGATCCGAAAGCCAATCCACCTGTTAATCCAAAATTATTCTCTCCACCAATTATATAAAATGGTGATACAAATAGTTTAACCATTCCTCGTGCTCGAAAAAGATCCTGTTCTCTGAAACCTAAACTCGGACCAATCCAAGCACTTAATCTTTTAACATCAAATTCATAAAAAAATGAATTAAACATTCCTATTTCAAGAAATGAATCTCGATCAATTGGTAGCAACTCTGAAACCGAAATTGGAATCGATAAATAATGAAAACTAAGAAAACTATCTTCATCATTAAGGTACGATATCCCTGCTCTCAGAGTACGTTTAGTGTCAAATACTCTTTCATAATTGAGTGAATATAGCCCTCCATGTCCAAGCATTTCAAAATAGATTGAATTCTTTGCATTAACACTAGAGCTATCAACGCCTTGAGCTTTTATGAAAATTGAAACTCCAATCGTTAGAGATAGAATTATAAATAAGCGTTTCAAAGAATGAAGAATATTCATACGTTTAGTATAACAAAATTACCAAATATTCATCATGTTCATAGACCAAAAAAAACCTAAAGACTTCGATTGTGGCTATAATTTAGACCTCATGATTGCCGCACTTCCTCGCATTAAAGACGACCAAGAACGAATAAAATATGCTAAACGTGCTGTTGGTCTTATTAAACAAAGCCATCCAACCTGGGTTGATGATAACGGCAAAAGCGCCGCTGCTTGGGATTATTTCTTTGAGTTAGCTGAATACGATTTAAATGAATATGGAATTAAAAACCCATTTGCTTCGGGTGAAGATGACGATGCTCAATAAACAATCCATTTCTATTCTCTTCTAAAGTTAGCTCCACTTCTTGGCATTACCTTATCTATTTCTTATTTTCATTTTAAATTGAAAGTTAATTGATAAGGCACTTATGCCTCAAAATGATTTAAAGAATCACTCACTTACAGATTTATTTGAATATCAAATAAGTGCAGAAGAATTTGCTCTAGAGATAGACCAAGTTCTAGAATGTAAGAGGAATCATGAAAAATCTTTTTTCTCTGTCTCTTTTCCTATACAAAAGGTAGATGTACTTGCGGTTTTAGAACAAAACCCTCATAAAAATTCATTCGAATACTATTGGGAAAAGCCTTCTGATCTATTTGCAATGGCTGCAGCTGGCGAAATCCATCGAATTAAAACCACTGGAAAAAACAGATTTAAAGAAGCTTCTTTTCTTGGGAAAGAACTAATTAAACAAATTTATCAATTTTCTAAGCTCAAACACTCTAGAACAGCCCCGCATCTTTTTGGGGGATTTTCGTTTCACGATCATAATGTGAGTAAAGAGTGGGCTGAATTTGGAGCCTCTTCATTTACATTACCTGAATGGTCAGTGATCGTTTCCGGGGCATTAACTTTACTCACCATTAATGTTAAGGTTGCGATAAACGATACTTCTGAGTCGCTTTCAAATTCTTTTTATAATCGGTTAGATGATCTCAACGAACTTTGTTCAGTAGAAAGCTATGAGACAGGTCCTGAATTTACTAATACCCATTCTGTTCAATTACCGGATAAAGATTCTTCAGATTTCTTTAAATGGCAGCACGCTATCCAAAATGCTTCAAATCATATTTCAGATAAAAAGTACGACAAAATTGTTCTGGCTAGGAAACTGAATATCAAGCTTGATCAACAAGTTTGTGATACCCACATCTTGAATAGACTTCGAAATCAATATCCCGACTGTTATTCTTTTTTAATCAGACAAAGTGATGAAGCTAGTTTTATCGGAAGTACCCCGGAGCGATTAGCTTCATTTAATAATGACTTCATTCTTACGGAAGGTTTAGCCGGAAGTACCCCTCGTGGCAAAACTGCTTCAGAAGATGCGCGATTGGAATCGGAACTTTTAAAAAGCCGAAAAGATCGAAATGAACATGAGTTTGTGATTAATGCTATTAGTAAGAATCTAAAGCGATATGCAGATTCAATTCATATTCCAGAATTGCCTTCTGTAAAAAAACTAACCAATGTACAGCATTTATATACACCCATTCGAGCACACATTAAAGAAGGTGTTTCTAAAACTGAAGTTTTAAAAAACCTCCACCCTACGCCCGCAGTTGGCGGTTTTCCCAGAGAAGAAGCTGTTCCATATATCACACAATTCGAAGATTTTGAACGAGGATGGTACGCTGCACCGATTGGTTGGATAAATGCTAATGGGGATGGAGAATTTGTAGTTGCAATTAGAAGCGGATTGATCAAAAAAGAGGAAGTGAATTTTTTTGCAGGATGTGGTATTGTTGAAGGGTCTGATCCATCTAAAGAGTGGGACGAAACAAATTTAAAATTTATACCCATGCTTTCAGCACTTGAATATGCCCGAAAATGACCCACAAAATTTAGCTTTCTATTGGAGTACATTATTTGTGCGTTCCCTTTTTGCCGAAGGTGTACGAAATGTAGTTATATCTCCCGGTTCAAGATCAACACCCTTAACTTTAGCCTTTTCAGCTCATCCGGGAATTTCAAAAACCATTGCTGTTGATGAGCGCTCGGCAGCGTTTATTGCTTTAGGACAAGCAAAAGCATCTGGTATTCCATCTGTATTAGTTTGCACATCCGGTACGGCTTTGGCAAATTATGCTCCAGCTGTTTTTGAAGCTACCACCTCGGGAGTGCCTATGATTATCGCCAGCGCTGATAGACCTCCACATTTACGGGGATTGGGAGCTTCTCAAACTATTGATCAAATTAAGATTTTTGGAACACAGCCTGCTTTTTTTCATGAAGTTGGAGAGCCTAGTACTCAGCCAGAAAAGCAACAAAGAGTTCAAGTGCTAGCTCGTCAAGCTGTTCAAAGTTCTTTGGACTTATCGGGTGTATCGCATATCAATTTTGCATTTGATAAACCTTTTGAGCCGGAAGATGATTTCTTGAAAAGCATTGAATCTGAAAATCAAAATCATTCAAAAAGATCTCAAACTGACTATTCTAAACTAACAGGTGAAACCGAACTTGGAGAGAAATTCTGGTCTCAACTTATTTCTGCAGAATACCCTTTAATAATAGTTGGGGCAACTTCTTCTGATGATCAAACCAGTTTTATAACTCCACTTGCTCGTGCTCTTTCTGCACCGATTGTTGCTGAACCGGGATCAAATATTCCAAATTCACGACATGTTATTTCGGGATACTCAGGTTTTTTAAAGGACAGTGATTATCGTGAAAAGCTGAAACCAGATCTCATTTTAAGAATTGGATCGTTTCCGGTCTCTAAAGGCGTACAAGAGCTTTTGGCAGCTTGTATTGATGTGCATCAAATAAGTTTTTCTAGTAACAGATTGCCAAATGATGGGGATTTCCCTGCCAACCGCACTATCCATTTAAAAAGTTCGCTTCTCATCCCGGATATAAACGGCAATGCAAGTTCTAAATGGTTGAGCAAATGGCGAAAGACTTCCAAAGAGTTCAATTCTTTTTTATTGGATCAGATTCAGCCAAATACACCTCTAACGGACGGTTTCATTTTTAAAGAAGCCGGGGATCTTATTCCTAAAAAAGGATTTACTATGCTATCGAATTCTTTTCCGGTTCGTGATCTGGCACTTTTTACGGATTTTTCAGATCGTGAAATCTATGTAAACCGTGGTGCAGCGGGAATTGATGGCATTATTTCGACCGCAATGGGTATTAGTTCGATATTAGACAAGCAAGGTGTTTTATTCATTGGAGATTTAGCTTTTTTACACGATATAAATGCTTTTTTGAGCGTACGTGAAATCACAAATCCTTTGGTTATTGTGATTTTAAACAACGGTGGTGGTACAATTTTCAGAATGTTACCGGTATATAAATTCAAGCAAAAACATCAGAAATATTTTGAGACACCTCAAGATGTTCGCATAGTTTCATTATGCAGAGCATATCAAATCGATCATACGTTAGTTTCTAAACCAGAACAATTTGTTCCTGCCTTCGAAAGCTACATCGACAAACCGGGTGTTCATGTTATTGAGTGCATTACCGATGCCGACGATTCTATGATTGAACGCCACAAGCTTTGGAATTTCTCTTTATCTTCCTAAGATGACGATAAAAATTAGAGGAATTCAATATCACTATCATATTCATCAAGAAAATGAAGATCTCCCCTACTTCATCCTTTTACACGGATTTATGGGAAGTTCTGAATCCTTTTCAGCACTAATTCCATCTTTGAATAGGTTTTGCAATCCGATTACAATTGACCTATTAGGACATGGAAAAACGGAGGGTTCAGAAATGCATTATCGATTCGCATCAAAAGAACAAACGGCCGATGTAGTAAAACTCATTTCTGAGCAATTTAAATATCCGCTGTTTCTACACGGCTACAGCATGGGCGGAAGGTTAGCACTTCAAGTTGCTTTACAACGCTCAGATTTAATTCAAGGTCTGGTTTTAGAAAGTACAACCTTCGGCATCGAAAACGAACAAGAACGTCAAGCTCGTCAAGCTTTAGATGGACAGCGAGCCGACTCAATACTAGGAAATTTCGATCAATTCATTGACGAGTGGAAACTACTTCCAATCTTCGAAAATGAATCTGAAAAAGCTGAAGAAATTCAACGAGGACAAAACTCATTGTGGATGAGCAATTCCTTGTTGGGATTTGGAACAGGAAGTATGCCTTGTTTTAAAGATCAACTTCATAAATTAAAAATGCCTGTTCAATTAATTTCCGGAGAAAAAGATCAAAAGTTCACCAATATTTTGGGAACTATGAAAAAGCGAATAGAGTCTTCCACACTCAAAGTTTTTGAAAAAGCGAATCATAGAGTACATTTAGATCAGCCTGATGATTTTGTACAAACAATAGAAAAATTTATCACCACAAATACATTGCCATGAATTGGACTACCGTTAAAGAATACGAAGATATTACCTACAGAAAATTGAACGGAGTTGCCCGAATTGCTTTTAACCGCCCTGATGTTAGAAATGCCTTTCGTCCTAAGACTCTGTTCGAAATGTACGAAGCTTTTTCTGATGCCAAAGAAGACAATGATATCGGAGTTGTATTATTAAGCGCTGAAGGTCCTTCCTCAAAAGATGGAAAATATTCGTTCTGCTCCGGAGGTGATCAAAGAGTTCGTTCCAAAACCGGATATAAAGCAGGCGATGGGATAAATCGCTTAAATGTATTGGAGCTACAACGACTAATCCGTTTTATGCCAAAAGTGGTAATTGCCGTGGTTCCCGGTTGGGCAGTTGGTGGCGGACATAGTTTACATGTTACTTGTGATATGACCTTAGCCAGCAAAGAACACGCTATTTTCAAACAAACAGATGCGGATGTTGCCAGTTTTGATGGCGGATTTGGCTCAGCTTTACTTGCTCGTCAGGTTGGACAAAAAAGAGGTCGCGAGATATTCTTTTTAGGCAGAAATTATTCTGCTCAGGAAGCTTTTGAAATGGGAATGGTAAATGCGGTAGTTCCTCATGAAAAACTTGAAGATACAGCATATGAATGGGCACAGGAAATTTTAGGTAAAAGTCCGACAGCAATTAAAATGATTAAGTTTGCTTTTAATATGATCGATGACGGATTGATTGGCCAACAAGTTTTTGCGGGAGAAGCCACACGCTTGGCTTATATGACCGATGAAGCAGAAGAAGGTAAAAATGCATTCTTAGAAAAAAGGAAGCCTGATTGGAACAAATTTGATAGAAACCCATCATGAATCAAAAGCAAAATTTCTCTACTGTAAGTGAATACTTTAAGACATCAAAGATCTTGTTTGGTGCTTTTATTTTAGGAATAATTAACTTTGGAATCGTTTTGGTTATTCTATTCTTTTTAGAGATGTTGCCTCTTGGAGGAATAGACCAAGAACTTACACTTTACGCCATTGCAGGAAGTATAGCAATGTTTGTGTTAATGGGATTTGTTGGAAATTTAGTTTTTAAGAATAAAATATCTAAAGCAATACAGGAACTAAATTTTTCTACTAAGCTAAGTTTATATAGAGAAGCCAAAATGATTCAAGCTGTTACACTAGAAGCATCAGCATTGTTTGCCATGGTATTCATTTTGATACTTACACATGTCTTCTTTATTGTAATCGCATTTTTATCAGTGCTACAAATGATTAGAAATTTTCCGAAAAAGTCAGAAATGATCGAAGTTCTAGATCTTTCTTATTCAGATCAGCAAAAGTTGAATAATCCTGATTTTAAACTTAATTAAAGCTCAATTTTATACAAATCTCCATTTTCTTCAGCAATAATGACGGTATCGCTGTTTAGAAAAGTAACGCTCTCCACTTGTTCCGCCTCAAAAGTATATCGAGTGACTTCTCCGTCAAAAAAATCAGGGGTTTCATCTTCAACAAATATCCATAAAGACTTATATGTAAGTACAGCTAATTTACCATAAGCAAAATCAGCTCCGGTTACTTCGTCATCGAAATCAATTTTCTGAACAGATTTAAATTCGTTTTTCTCCCCTTCTTTAAAACTCTTTAGCTCAAATAATTTAGTATCTCTACCTCTGAATCTCTTTGTCAAAATATATGCAGCTTCATCTTTCCAGAATAATGCTTCTGCATCCATAGAATAGTTTAAAAACTTATATAAAAATCCATCGGGTTTTTCATATGAAATAGGATATATTTTGTAATCTTTTGTTTCTTCTGTATCTGATGATGGACTATTCAAAATTATCAACGACTGATCCTTACGGCAGCTGCAGTTATTCCCTATATCTCCGATTACTACATTTCCCATGTTATCAATAGTTATATCTTCCCAATCTTTGTTATCAATTCCTTTGAGTTTTAAACCCTTCGAATCCTCATTAGGTAATAACTCTCCATCTATATTTACTGGATAGATTCGATTATCTGTACCTGAATCACCATGTACCCAAAACTGGTTCTCAGCTCTTGGATCTTTAACTATTCCGGAGACTTCTTCTCTGGCAGGCTTATCAATTCTTTTGTATTTCTTGAGTTTTACTTCAATAGTTTTTTGTCCAAAAGCACTACAACTTAAAAGAGTGAATATTAGAGGTGATAAAAGAAATGAAAGTTTTGTGTTCATTGTATAGATTGATTCAAAAGTTATGGGATCGAGGAAATCATCATGAAAATACAACACGAAGAAACTGAAACAAAAGGCGCTTTCTTTATTTTAGAAAACGGAGAAAGAATAGCCGAAATGACTTATTCAAAAGCAGGAAATGATCGTATTATTATTGATCATACCCAAGTCTCTGATCGTTTTCAGGGTGAAGGTTTAGCTAAAAAGCTGGTTTTAGAAAGTGCTGATTTTGCCCAGAAATACAATCTTAAGGTTCTTCCCCTTTGTCCATATGCTAAGTCTATGTATTTTAGATATGAAGAACTGAAAAAATTGACATAAAAAAGGAACCGCTTTACAGCAACTCCTTTTTCTTTTTCAGTATCCACGACTATTTATTCTGTAGTTTTGGAATGATTTACGGATGTCTTTTTTCAGGATATCTTCAAACTCATACATAAGATCTAAATGTATTCTTGATTGAGAATGAAAATCATATCCATGTGATAAATTCATTCTGTCTAACTTTATCAAAATTCGTTTTTGATTTCTTAACTGGTTGTCTAAAAATCTCAAATGTCTTTCAACCTTAGTTAGATTTTTACCACTTCTTTTACTGTAATCATTTCTATTTTGACGTTTCTTATTATGCAAACCTGACTTTGAATTATGATATCCTAAATCACGTTTTGTGTTCCTAATTTTGGCTTGAGTATCCTTTATTTCATTCCTCATTCTGCGAAGAATATCACTTTTAATTCTTCTGGCTCTTACTGTCTTATCTCGATAAACTGCCTTGGAGAAATCTTTTATATCCTGTTGAAAAGCATGAAACTCACGTATATCTTTTTTTGCATATTTAGCAGGATCAGTATTATTACCATAATAAGTAACTTGAAAATTAATTCCCTGTTTTGCACTTGAAGCAGTAAGACCAATTACTAAACTTAAAAATGTGGTTAATACTATCTGCCGTTTCATAACTCCTCCTTTCATTGGATTTGGGCTTTATTGCCAAGAGTAAATAAAGGTAATTTAATGCCAAGTATAACCGCATCTTCGTGTTAGCATACTTATGCTATGCCCAAGTAAAAAAGATCAGAAAAAGAAATATGATACGTTAAAAGAGGAACTCTTCTCCAAAAGAAGACGACCAAATCAATAATTTTAAAGGGCAAGCGTCCCTTTTTTGTGGATTAACTTTATTTCGGTTTTTTGTAACATTTTAGAGAAACTCTGCATCTAAGCAATAAACACTTGTATTGATCAATTCAGAAAACGAAACAAAACTTATAGAAAATGCACTGACTGGACAACAATCAGCATTTAAGGCTTTGTATGAGCAGCATGTGGATAAATTATATTGTTTTTTATCCCAATTCGCAGACAATACATCTCAAAAGGAAGAATGGACACAACGAGCTTTTATTAAAGCGTTTAATAAGCTTGATCAATTCAATCATAGATCCAGCTTTAAAACCTGGCTGTTTACAATTGGGTTAAATGAAATGAGAAGTGACATGAGAAAAAAAATGCACTTTGAAAGTATTGATGATAAGCAACTTGATTTCAAAGAATCAGAACCGATTGAAGAATCAAATATTTGGTATAAAGCAAAAGCTGCTATCAGACAACTGGCTCCTGACAAAAGAGTTATTTGTCTTCTTCATATTGCAGAGGATTACAGCCACGCAGAAATAGCAGAAATACTTGGTATTACAGAAGGGACTTCCAGAGTTATTTTACACAGAGCAAAGAAAGAACTTAAAACCTTGATATAAGCATGGAAAAGGAAAATTATTATACCGAAAATGATTTACCCGGTCTAAAGCGAAAGCAAAAAATCTGGTCTAACATTGAACCGAATATTCCAATCCGAAAAAAGCCGGAAATCAGATTTCATTGGAGTAGTTTCTGGATCGGGAATGCTGCCGCAGTTGTTTTATTCTTTGCGTTTGTAGGTGTGTATTCAACTATTGATAAGATTGGAGGGCCATCTACAAATCAAGAGCAAATGTATGAAACTTTAAGTATTGCCACAAAGCAACTTCAGAACCTGACTCCTTTATTAATTCGATCTGCGAATGAGCAAAACAAAAATTCTATTGAATCTACAGCTGATGCAATAGCAGAAATTGACAGATTAATTGATGAGATTAAGAATGAAATAAATATTAATGGCACTTCTCCGTCAAAAGAAGCGAGCCTGAAACGATTATATGCAACAAAATTAGATTTTTACAAAGAAATATTACTTAATCAAGAAGAGCAATCATGAAACATTTATACATACTATTACTCGTATTTATTCCTTCTTTAATATTTGCCCAAAACGGCTATAAAGATGGATCTTTTGAGGCTGATAATATTGACCAGCTTCAAATAAGAATTGAAGCCGGAATGACTATAAAAATCATCGGATCTGATACCGATCAAATTACTTACACCTACGATTTTGAGGGCAACGATCAAGCTTATAATCATTTGTTTGAGAACTTTGATCCAAAATTCTCAAACTATGGAGGACAGGCTTCCCTTAACATTGAATTTCCGGCACAGAAAAGGAAAAAAGTAAATTATCGAATTAAGAAAAACATACTAACTCTTAACATACCTTCTCAATTAGAACTTGAGTTGATAACTCGATACTCAAAAATAGACGTTGCTAATATAGCTCGGGCTACAAAAATTGAAAATAGAAGTGGTTCTGTAAGTTTAAGAGACATTGGTCAATCTGTATATGTTTCTAACGAATATGGTAATGTCGATGTAGCATCTGTTAATGGAGATGTGAAAATAAAAAGCAGGTCTTCTTCTATCGATTCTAAGAATATAATGGGTCGTCTTTCGGTGAATAGTAATTATTCAAAAATGAATCTTTCCAAAATTACCGGAATATTAGATATCGAAAACAAGAGCGGAACTGTGAATGCTTTTGATCTAGACTCAGATTTTAATGCAAAAGGAGATTACAGTAATTATGAGCTCACTAATGTTAGAGGTGATATTCAGATCAGTAACAAGAACGGTACAATTAATATAGATAATGCCGAAAATATTTCTATTTCCGGAGACTACTCGAATGTTAATGCTTCTAATTTAAAAGGTGAAAAAGTTACTATAGAAAGTAAGTCTGCTAAACTAGAATTAAGTAATGTCCTAGGTACAGTAAAAATTGATGGAGGCTATTTAAATATCGATCTTGAGAATATTTCAGATGATGTTTCTATCACTAATAGATCTGGTAAAGTAACCGCTCGAAGTATTGAAGGAGCTTGTATCATTAACGGTGATTACAACAAAATTAGGCTTGACGAATTTAAAGGTTCTGAAATTCAGATCGAAAACAGATCAGGAGATATAGATATAGAAGCTATAAACAAGCTGAGTTTGGTGGAAATAGAATCTTCTTACACTTCCACTAAACTAAATCTGTTTGCCCCATTTGATGGTAGTGTCAGATTTTATGTTACCTATGGAAAACTAAGTCAACCATTCAAGTTAAACAATGCCAGTATGATTGATGAACGAAACTCAACTAAAATTGAAGGATCTGTTGGGAATGGTAATGGCAAAATACATATTGAATCTCGTAATGGTAATGTGACTGTTGTTCAGAAGTAATCCTGAGTAGTTATTCATGCCGAATAGCATCTACCGGGGTTAGTTGAGCTGCTCGCCACGCTGGATAAGTACCAAATACAATCCCAACAATTAAAGAAATAACCAAAATAGAGATTACTGTACCTAAACCAATAGCAGCTCTAAATTCTCCGATTTCTGTAAATGAATTAACTATAGGTACAAATAGAAAGATTCCCACTATTCCTAAGATCCAACCAAGAATACACCCAACAAAAGAAATAGTGACCGATTCTGCCATAAATTGGAGAACGATATCTTTTTTCTTTGCTCCAGTGGCTTTCCTGATTCCAATTTCTTTAGTTCGTTCTGTCACGGAAATCAAAAGTACATTCATAACTCCTATCCCACCTACTAAAACTGAAATGCCGGTTATAGCTCCCATTATTAGCTTAAACAAAAGAATGCCCTGTGAAAACTGTTCTACTCTTGCTCGATTTGTAGAAACGTAAAAAGCTTCATTTCCTTCAGCAAAAGAATCATCTAACCATTGTTTTATCTTTTCTTCTATATTAGGAATTTCTTCTGCCTTAGTTGCTTTCAAAACAATCTGCGGATATTGATCTCCATTTTTATCATATACACTAATCGGAATAAATGCTTTTTTTGAACTTGATTGAGATTCGTTTAGAATTCCAATCACAGTAAAATTCTCTCCTTGAATGTGTACTTCTTTTCCTAAAAAAGTCTCTAAATTATCTGATAAATCATAAGCCACATCTTCACTTAATACAACTACCCGTTTAGAAGTAAGGATATCTTCCTCAGAAATAAATCTTCCTAACTTAGTGCTATCTAGTGAGAATTTGAGTCCTAGCTCCATGGTACCCTGAACATAAACACCCGTGGTAGAATCATTATAAACAATTTCTCCTGTTTTTGTATCTGTGAATTCCAGAATAGCCTGTTCCTTAATTGACGTTCTAAAATCCCGAACCTCATCCAGATCAAATCGAGGTCTGTTCTCAATCACGATTCGAATATCATCAACTGTTTTTGTTCGAAGAGAATTGACCGAAATAATATTTAATGATGTTGTATTTGCAATTTGTTCTCTTCCGGTTTGTTCTAATCCATCACCCAAAGCGAGAATACCAACCATAGCAGCCACGCCAATTATTATTCCAAGTGTTGATAAAAAAGTATGAAGTGGATTTGCTCTTATATTATGAAGAGCAATAGAAATTGATTTAAAAAATTGACCCATATATTTTTTGTTTGAAGTCAACTACGACAAGCAGCTCTACAAGTTTCGAGCAAATAAAAAAGCTCCGATCTGTGCAGAGCTTTTATCTAAATGATTATGAGGGTTTTTAAAGCCCCTCGAAACCTCCGGCGGCCATCATTGTCCCAAAAAATAATCCGAATAAAATAAAGTAGAGTACTGTTGAAACAGCTAGCATAATTAAAGCAGCACGAGCCCAGTTTTTCTTATTTGGATTGGCTGAATCACTAAACCCCCATACAAAAAGCATTATAAAACCTACCATTGGTATTAGAGTTAAAAGCATTGTTATCACCCAGTCTTTGAGCGACATTACCGGAGCAGTTTCCTGATTTTCCATATTATACCTCAAATTTATAGTTAGTTAGGTATATGATTATGAATAATCTAAACTGAAAAAGCAATAAAATACTTATCGGCTACTTAATTTTTATTGAGGTGCTAAAATTAGCTTCATTCACTTTAAACTTTGAATCTTCCCAGGATGCCGGACCAAACCTTCCTCTGGCATTATTTGAAAATCCATAATCTTCTTTAGGAATACCCAAAATATTAGTGTCTATCTTTCCATTTTCATTTTTATCATGATAAACTGCAATTGCATATTCTCCAAAAGGAAGCATTTCTTGTTTCCAAATAATAGTTGTACTGTCAACCGGCAGAACAATGGCATGAATTGGTTCTTTGGTATATTTATCTTTGGAATCAAAAACAGCTATTCGAACTTCTCCTTTTACTTCATTAATACCCTGAACAACCAATTCGAACTCGGTGAATTTTCCGTTTTCAGGATATGAAATTTCCTGTGCCATACCTGAGTAACTGATCCCTAAACCAATCATAAGTATAAATGTGTGTAAGAGTCTTTTTTCCATGATGAATTATTTTTTTTAAAACTAACAACTAATCTAGTACCATAAAAATTGAATATTGTTTCTAAACACTAGATCAATTTCTCTCCATTATTTACCTTTGAGTCAGGACTTACTAAAACTATTTTTCCTTCTTCATCAGGGAAGCCTGTTACTAAGCACTCTGACATAAACGGACCTATTTGTTTAGCAGGAAAATTGACTACAGCCAAAACTTGTTTTCCGATCAAATCTTCTTGAGAATAATGTTCCGTAATTTGAGCTGAAGACTTTCTCTCTCCTATTTCTCCCCCAAAATTTATTCTCAGTTTATAAGCAGGTTTTCTGGCTTCAGGAAAGTCCTGAACGTCAATAATAGTTCCTATTCGTAATTCAACTTGTTCGAACTCATCCCAAGTGATTTCTTTCATATGTTTCGTATTTATTACCAGTCAAATGATAAAGCTAAGAATATTTGAGCTACATAATACAATGGAATACCGATCAATTTATTATTGAAATCTGATTTTATAAAAGTCTCTCGTGCTACTAAAAGATCTGAACCAGCAAATAATACAGCGCCAATAACTACACCATTTCTGAAACTTCCCTCCCAAGCATATACGGAAAATGCAAGCATTAAACCTATGATTAAAATATAAATGGGTACAAAAATCTTAAATTCATCTTTTAAATGATTCCTTAACCAAAAAAAAGCTCCTATCATTGCAACAACGGCAAATAGTAATGAGATGTAGAAGATCAAACTTGGAACCCCTTCACTAACAAAGGCAATAGTGAAGCAAATATGACCAAGAGCAAAAAAAGCAATTCCCAACAAGAAAAGAGTTTTGATTTTCGAATTTATCAAAGCAATGTCACCCAAAAAACACCAAAAAAATCCGATGATCATCCAGTTAGAGAAAACGCTGTTAATGTCAGCTAAAGTAAAAGCGATAAATATGAAACAGCTTGAAGCAATGATCTTAGAAATCCATTTTAGTACCGAGATTTCTTTCCTTTCGGCAATTAAAAATAAGCTGAATGCTACAAAACAGATAGTTATAAATATTAATGTCATATCTGATAATAGAAAACCCCACAATCTTTCGAAAGCGGGGCTTAAGGAAAACTTCAATAAGTGAGTGAGTTTCGCTTAAGAAGCTGACTTAACAGTTTTTATTATTTGAGCAGCTGCCGTGTAAGGATCTGCGTTTGATGCAGGTCTACGATCTTCTAGCCATCCCTTCCAACCATTCTCAACGGTAGCAATAGGAATTCTGATAGATGCGCCTCTGTCTGAAACGCCATAACTGAATTCATCATGAGCTGCAGTTTCATGCTTTCCAGTTAACCGAAGTTCATTATACGCACCATAAACATTCATATGTTCTTTTACTACCGGAGCAAAAGCATCACATATTTTGTCATAAACATCTTTTGAACCAGCCTCTCTAAGCAATGAATTTGAAAAATTCGCGTGCATTCCAGATCCATTCCAATCTGTATCACCCAATGGTTTTGGATGCCAATTAATGGTTAAACCATATTGCTCAGCTGTTCTTTCTAATAAATAACGAGCAATCCAAATCTGATCACCTGCTGAATCTGCACCTTTCGCAAAAATTTGAAATTCCCATTGACCGGCGGCTACTTCTGCGTTTATTCCTTCAACATTTAGACCTGCTTCCAAACAAATATCTAAATGCTCTTCTACCAAATCTCTACCAAAAGCTTTATCAGCACCTACGCCGCAATAATAAGGTCCTTGTGGAGCCGGATATCCACCAACTGGAAAACCAAAGGGCATATTAGTTTCAGGATCCCATAAGAAATACTCTTGTTCAAAACCAAACCAGAAATCATTGTCATGATCATCAATTAAAGCACGTCCGTTTGTTTCGTGAGGAGTTCCATCAGCATTTAAAACTTCTGTCATAACTAAATAAGCATTTCTTCTAGCCGGATCAGAATAAATAGCTACAGGCTTCAGTAAACAATCAGAGGAATTACCTACTGCTTGCTGTGTTGAACTTCCATCAAAAGACCAGACAGGCGCATCCTCGAGCTTTCCGGAAAAATTATGAAGAACTTTAGTTTTACTTCTTAAACCTTGTGTTGGCTGTGTACCATCTAACCAAATATATTCAAGTTTTGATGCAGACATTATTTATTAATTAATTGAGTTTATAATTCCCGACAAATATAAGTCTAATCAACTATTATACTCAATTATTTTAGTGAAAATTTTATTCACATTTAATAATTAAAGCTTATAAATTTCATTTTATTATTTTTTAAGGGTAAACCAATATTAGAAGCGCTTCCAAACTTAAGATTTTAGCATCAAATCAAATACACTTCATTTTTTTAGCCTCAAAGGAAACTGTTATCTTAACACTTAAGTTTTTCAACAAAAAAATCATCTAAATTCTTCCCTTTGACGAAAAATAAAATTAAAATTTGGGTTGAAGCTGCGCGTCCAAAAACTTTAGCAGCAGCTTTTGTTCCAGTTCTTATTGGAGCATCCATTGCATATCAGGATCAAACATTAAACTGGCAGGTTACAATTGTTGCTTTGTTATGTGCTTTCTTGATACAAATAGGTACAAACTTTGCCAACGATTATTTTGACTTTATAAAAGGATCTGATACTCCTGATAGAATTGGTTTCGAAAGAGCCACTTCTGCCGGGCATGTCACTCCAAAGTCAATGTTGAATGCTACAATCATAAGCATGTCTTTGGCATTTGTTTTTGGCCTTTATCTTGTTTGGGTGGGAGGCTTTCTAGTTTTAGCAATAGGCTTACTCTCACTCTTGTTTGGCATTCTTTATACGGGTGGTCCTTTCCCTTTAGGATATAATGGCTTGGGCGATGTTTTTGTATTTATTTTCTTTGGAATAGTAGCTGTAATGACAACCTATTATATTAATGCTTTGGAATGGTCTTTAGATTCGTTTTGGGCTTCACTCGCTGTTGGGGCTTTATGTACAAATATACTGGTGGTAAACAATCTTCGTGATGTTGAACAAGATGCTGTTTCCGGTAAAAAAACACTAGGTGTACTTTTTGGAGAAACCACACTGAAATTGGAATATACCCTAATGCTGTTTCTTGCGTTTTCAATTCCACCTCATTTTTTGGTTCAACTAAATTACAGTTATTGGATACTTTTGCCTTTCTTACTCATTCCAGTTGCTGTTTCACATACAAACACAATTTGGAAAGAAAATGACAAAAGAAAATTGAATCCTCATTTAGAGAAAACAGCCAAGTTTATGACACTTTTTGGTTTGTTATTCGCGATTGGAATTCTTTTATAATGCTGAAAATATATTCCTATACCCTGCCATTTGTAACTCCGTTTGTTACGTCTAATACTTCTTATAAAGAACGAGAAGGTTTAATTTTAGTATTTGAACATAACGGGATTACAGCATTTGGGGAAGTGGCTCCCCTTCCGGGATTTTCATCATTTTCAATTAAAGATATCCTACCGATTCTAAAAATTAATGCTGAAGTAATTAATTCCGCCTTAAAAGACGATGAATTCCAGCAACTATACTCTGTGCTAAATCAAATTCATAGTATACCTTCTTTAAAATTTGGAATGGATACACTTTATCATGATCTCCAGGCAAAAAAAGCGGGAATAAGTCTTGCCAAGTATCTTTTCAAAGATTCATTCCAAAATAGTATTGATGTGAATGCGACACTGGGAATTGAAAGCTCTAAAATTACTTTACAAAAAGCTGATAAATTATCTCGTCAAGGATTTAGAACTTTGAAAATTAAAGTTGGCTCTGATTTCGAAAAAGAGTTTACAGTTTTGTCATTGCTTAGAAAAGAATTTCCTGATTTGAAAATAAGGATCGATGCTAATCAATCTTGGACCTACGAAACTGCTTATTTAAACCTTAAAACACTCGAACATTTAAAATTAGAATACTGCGAAGAACCTCTTTTATCCACTGAGAGAAATAGATTACCCGAACTAAAACAAAGTGTAAAATTAAATTTAGCCGCAGATGAATCTTTTCGGAACAAAACAGATGCACTTACACTATCAGAGCAAAATGCAGTTCATACATTCATACTAAAACCAATGATGTTCGGAAGCTTTTCTGAAATTAACGTAACAAAGCAACTTGCCAACTCTCATTATATTAGTGTGGTATTAACTACATCTTTAGAAAGCATAATAGGAAGGACAGTTACAGCAATTTTAGCATTGGGTTGGGGCTCTCAAAATTTTGCCCACGGGTTGTCAACAGGTTCACTGTTAAAAAGTGATATCGGGTCAGGCAATTACATTAAGAACGGAGTATTTACAGATCCAAAAAAACCTGGTATTGGAATTGATTTGAACTTTAATTGTTTGAAACGGATTATATAAATAGTGTTTAAATCTAGATTACATATGTTTGAATTTGGTAAAACAGAACCTCAAAAGGTATTCCTTACCTCAGAGCATGGAATGTATACATATAGTGATTTAGAAAGATTTACCGGCTTTTTTTTGGATATAATTAAGTCAAAATCTGATTCCACAAAATGGCCTATAGCTTTTTTATCTGAATCTTCTGACCTTTTAGTGTTTGGTATAGCTGCCTCTTGGATGCTGGGCATCCCAATTATCCCATTAAGCCCAAAGTTATCTCAAACTGAACTTGAAGATATTATTCAAGAGCTAAGCCCTTCTCTTATTTTTTGTGATACAGCTAATCGAAATCGTTTGTCCGGCGAGGATGTGGTACACATGGATGAAAACTTTTTTCTAAACGCTTTTACTTTTGATACTCGTGATCTGAAATTACCTGATTCTAAATCAGTAACTGAAAATTCCATTTTCGGCTATTTTCTTACTTCGGGAACTACCGGTAAATCTAAGATCGTACCTTTAAAAAGGCGACAAATGATTTTTGCAGCCAAAGCATCTGCAAAGAACTTCCAGCCTGATCCTAATCACTTTTGGTTGCTATGTTTACCTTTAAATCACGTAGGCGGTATTTCAATTATTTTTCGATCACTGCTTTATGGGTCAGCAATTTATCGAATGGGAAAATTTAACGAAGAAATGGTAACTGAATTCCTATCCGAAAACCCAAGATTTCAAGCGGCTTCGTTAGTTCCAACAATGCTATCCAGACTATTAAAAAACCCTTTGTTTAAAACCCATCGTGATTTTAAAGCTATTCTTTTGGGAGGCGGCCCCACAACACAACAGTTGTTAAAAAAATCGGTGGAACGAGGAATTCCCATCATTTCAAGTTATGGTATGACAGAAACCTGTGCCCAGATAGTTACTAATCCTATGACTGCTCCATCAGGAATGTACACACCACTCAAAAGTGTTGGAAAGCCTTTCTCTCCGAATAAACTTCAGATAAGAGATGATAACGGTAAAGTTCTAGGAAGAAATCAATCTGGTATGATTTGGTTAAAAGGTCCGCAAATCTTTGATGGCTATTATTCTCAAGGAGAAAGCGAGAATGTGTTTGATGAAAAAGGTTGGTTTAGAACCGGAGACTATGGTCATCTGAATGGATTTGATCAATTATTTATTGAGTCAAGAAGAGAAGATTTAATTATCACTGGCGGAGAAAATGTAAATCCTGTCGAAGTTGAGGACGCTATTCAAAAACTTCCATTGATTAAGGAGGCAGTTGTACTTGGCTTACCCGATGAGGAATGGGGACAAAAAGTAACAGCTGTTGTTACTCTATTAAATGGTAAAACTCCCAATATTACTGAAATAAAAAATCTGTTAGCACCAAACTTGGTTGATTTTAAAATTCCGAAGGAGTTGGTTATTGTAAGTTCAATCCCAAAAACTGTTACTGGAAAAGTAAAAAGATGGGAATTAGCTCAACAAATTATCAATCAGAAAATATAACTTTAATTACTAGCTAATCGGTAAAGAAATCGTAAAAGAAGTCCCCTTGCCCTCTTCACTTTCAAAAAAGACTGTACCATTGTGAAGATTGGTAAATACTTTTACAATCCATAGGCCAAGCCCTGAACCAACTTCACTTTTTGTACCATTAGATGAATCGGAAAATGCTTCAAAAATTGTCTTTTTCCGCTCTTTCGGAATACCAATACCTTGATCTTTTACATGAATAATATGATTTTTTGAATCTTTAGAAATGGTTAGCTCTATATCTGCGTTATCTTTTGAAAACTTAATCGAATTTTGAATCAGATTATTCAATATAGAAACCAGTTTTTCTTGATCTGCATTTATTGTTTCCCCTTTTTCCAGCTCAGATTTTGTGATAAAATCAATGTTCTTCAGTTTGAAATAAACACGATGATTCTTATTTAGCTTTTCAAATATTTCTTCAACGGGGATATCAGTTTTATTGATATGAATTTTTCCATCATCAAATCTTGCCAAGGTTAGCATATTATCCAGAAACTCAGCATGTGTATTCGCACTTGTCTCTATTAATTCAAGATATTTTAAAATATCTTCTTCGTTTAATGAACCTGATTCAATCTCTTCTCTGATTAATCCGTTAGCAATTTTGATGGACCCGATAGGTGTTTTAGAGTCGTGCGAAACCATCCCTATTAATCGGTTCTTTAACACCAAGAGTTCGTCTAATTCTTCGATGCACTCTTGTGTATTAGCCATCAACATACCTGCTTCATCTGTAAATCCAGTAGGTAAATTCGGAAGCTCTTTCTCTGAATTGTATTTAATAACTGCTTTATTTGTCATTAATATTGGAGCTAATAATCTGAATATAAAATACAGAGTTACTGACGCCCCAACTACAGTAGCTATTAACAAAGCTATTAATATTTCTGCTCTTTCATCTATCGGAAAATAGAAAGTCAGAAAAATAAACAGACCAATCAACGGAATATGTGTTCCAATAAAAGCTATTAAAAATATCTTACCCGTATACCCTTTTGGCCATTTTAAGTTATTTATTAATCTGTAGAATGATAATTTATTATCCATCTGCAAAATTCTTTACTTTATATTTCTTATTACTGTTATCGACAATATTTTATGAATTTTAATCCTGTAATTTTTGCCATTCCGATTTTTTTTGGACTAATGAGTATTGAGTTAGTATACGAGGCAGTAACCAAAAAAAGAACTTATAGACTTAATGATGCGGTAACAAATATCAACCTTGGAGTTCTTAATCAGGTAAGTAATATCTTTACTAAGATAGTTACTATTGGAATTTATACATTCATATATCAGTATTTCTCTGTGTTTCAAATACCTGAAAACTGGATTACTTTCGTTCTTCTTTTCTTTCTGTATGATTTTTGTTTTTACTGGAGTCATAGAATGTCGCACGAAATTAGCCTTTTTTGGGGTGGACATGTAGTTCATCATCAAAGTGAAGATTTTAATTTATCCGTAGCATTACGCCAAAGCTCCACTGCTTTCATTTGGAGTACTCCTTTTTATCTTCCGTTAGCAATTCTTGGCTTTGATCCCATTCAATTTGTTCTGATTGGAGGATTTAATCTGTTATACCAATTCTGGATTCATACCGAACATATAAATAAGATCGGTTGGTTTGAAAAAATTATGAATACTCCATCTCATCACAGAGTACATCATGGACGAAACCCCAAATATATCGATAAGAACTATGCCGGTGTATTTATTATTTGGGATAAAATGTTTGGTACTTTTAAAGAAGAGGAAGAGCGGCCGAAATACGGGATCACCAAACCGGTAGCAAGTTGGAATCCGGTATACGCAAACTTTGCCCATTATATCGATCTCTATCATTATAGCAAACAATCGAGGTCCTGGAGTGATACAAAAAATATGCTGTTTAAACAGCCCGGTTGGCTACCTGATTATCTAGGAGGTACGCAAAAACCAGAAGCTGTAAGTCCTGAATTTCAGAAGTATAATGCCGATGTTTCTTTTATCTGGATGAAGATCTATATCTTTGTTCAGTTTCTTATAGCTACCGCTGTTACTGCATACTTTCTTTTCAATTTTTCTGATTTCCTGATCTCAGTAAAAATTGCTTTTTCAGCATGGATAATCATATCAACTGCAATGCTTGGAATCCTATTTGAATCGAAAAGTAAATGGCTTTTCTGGATCGAAATTATACGATTGATTTCGATTCCTATATTATTTTACTTTTTAATCTAAAGCCCCACCCTTTCAAAAATTACATCAACATTTCTGGTGTGATGTTTTAAATCAAAGGCATCTTCAATTTCATCTTTGGATAATTTTGAAGAAATGTACTCGTCGTTGTCAATTAATGGTCGGAACAGCTTTTGATTTTCCCACGATTCCATTGCCAACGGCTGAACTGCATCGTACGCTTCTTCCCTGTTAATTCCTTTGTCGATCAGTTTATTCAAAATTCGCTGTGAAAATACCAATCCCTGTGTTTTCCAAATATTAGCTTCCATATTTTCCTCAAACACCACTAGATTTTCAATCACATTTGAAAAACGCGAAAGCATGTAATCCAGTAATGTTGTTGCATCCGGGAGAATGATACGTTCCGCAGATGAATGTGAGATATCGCGTTCATGCCAAAGCGGGATATTTTCAAAAGCGGTAACCATATAGCCACGAAGTACACGAGCACAACCTGTTATATTTTCTGAGCTGATCGGATTTCTTTTGTGCGGCATGGAAGACGATCCTTTCTGCCCTTTTCTGAAAGCTTCTTCTGCTTCACGGACTTCACTTCGTTGTAAATGGCGAACTTCAACCGCCATCTTTTCCATTGTTGAACCGATCAAAGCCAAAGTTGATAAATAATAAGCGTGACGATCTCTCTGTAAAGTTTGTGTAGAAATTGGTGCCGGAGTTAATCCCAATTTTTCGCACGTGTACTGCTCTACCTCCGGAGGGATGTTAGCAAAAGTACCTACCGAACCTGAAAGCTTTCCAAATTCTACATCAGCAGCTGCCTTTTCAAAGCGTTCTAAGTTTCGCTTCATTTCCGCGTACCAAAGTGCGCACTTCAAACCAAAAGTAGTCGGCTCTGCATGAATTCCATGCGTTCTGCCCATCATTACTGTGTACTTATGAGCTTTTGCCTTTTCACCTAGTACTGAAATAATCCGTTCCAGATCTTCTTTGATAAGCTTATTTGCCTGCTTTAAACGAACACCCCAGGCTGTATCTACTACGTCGGTGGATGTTAATCCGTAATGAATCCACTTTTTTTCTTCTCCCAAAGTCTCTGATACTGCTCTTGTAAAAGCCACTACATCGTGACGTGTTTTGGCTTCAATTTCTTTTATTCTATCTAACTTAAAAGATGCTTTTTCATATAGTTTATCTACATCTTCCATCGGGATGGTTCCCAATTTAGCCCACGCCCAACATGCTGCTAGTTCAACCTCCAACCAGGCTTGAAATTGATTTTCTTCCGTCCAAATGTCTTCCATTTCTTTGCGGGAATATCGAGATATCATAAAAGTAGTTAGTCTATAATTCTGAGGTTAATTTAAAGATACGGTTTATGATTAGAGAATGCTCTTCGTCTTTAGAAATTTTTCAAATCTCAAAATTTTAAGAAAAATGTTGGATAGAAATTATATTAATCGTAATATTGCAATGAACAAATATAGAGGCAATGGGACTTACCAAAACAGAAATTTTTACTGAGCAACAAAATAAGATCGCAGTTTTTTCAAAAGCATTTGCACATCCTGCCCGGGTAGCCATACTTCAACAATTATTTTCAACTGATTCCTGCATTTGCGGTGACTTAGTTGAAGAAATTGGCCTTGCTCAACCCACTATCTCACAGCATTTAAAAGAGCTGAAGAATCTCGGGCTTATTCAGGGAAATATTGAAGGAACCAGTGTTTGTTATTGCATAAACAAAGAAAACTGGTCGGAAATGAAATCTATTATTGCTGAATTTCTGGATCAGGATATAAATGGCCCAAACTTAACCTGCTGTTAACATTAAAACACATACCTTCCTATCATGAAATTATCTGAAATTAAACGTGCCCTTGTCGATTTAGAATCTATTGCATTTCGATTACCGAATGGTGAATTAGTACCAAGGCATTTTCACGTGACTGAAGTCGGAATGATCACCAAGAACTTCATCGATTGTGGCGGAACACTTAGAACTGAAGAAGTCATAAACTTCCAACTTTGGAGTGCTAATGATTACGATCACCGTATTCATCCTGAAAAGCTATTGCACATCATTGAACTGTCTGAAAAAACCTTAGGTCTTCCTGATCTCGATATAGAAGTAGAATATCAAGGCGAAACCATCGGTAAATACGGACTCGATTTTGACGGCACTAATTTCTTACTCACCACCAAAGCAACGGATTGCCTTGCTAAGGATAGTTGTGGAATTCCTGTTTCTAAGCCAAAGGTTAAGCTCTCTGAATTACAAACTGCAAACTCTTGCGCTCCGGGAAGTGGTTGCTGTTAATCCAATATTGACAAAAAAATGAACTCAACTACATCTCCCCTTTTTGATGAGCTATTGAGCTACACCAAAGAACTGGAACAGAATTTTGATTCCATTCCCGAAGAACGAAAAGACAAATTGCGATCTTTGAGTGAATATCTTTCGGAAAAATGGAATTCGAATCAAACTCCGAAAGCAATTATCATTTGTACACATAATTCCAGAAGAAGTCATTTAGGACAATTATGGCTTGCGGCAGGTGCTGATTATTATGGTCTCCCGGAAATTGAAACTTTCTCAGGCGGAACTGAAGCTACTGCTTTTCATCCCAACGCTGTAAATGCCGTTCGCAGAGCCGGGTTTAAAGTAGAAACCAAAAATCCCGACGCCTCCAATCCTTTGTATCAAATTTCCTGGAAAGCGGATATGGATGTATATAGAGCATTCTCCACCCGGTTTGATGAAGCTCCGAATCCGACTAAAGAATTTGCTGCCATTATGGTGTGTTCTGAAGCTGATCAAGGATGTCCTTTTGTACCCGGAACAGATTTTAGACTGGCACTTCCTTTTGAAGATCCCAAAGCATTTGACGGAACTGATCTTCAGGATACAAAATATGATGAACGCTGTAAACAGATTGGTACAGAAATGTTATTCGTATTGAGTAAAGTTGAGGTGAAATGAGAAAATACTTTGCAGAATTCATCGGAACGTTCGCTTTAGTTTTTTGCGGAACCGGAGCTATTGTGATCAATGATATAACCGGCGGGACGGTAACTCATGTCGGAATTGCCATTACTTTTGGATTGATCGTAACGGCGATGATTTATGCTTTTGGTAAAATTTCGGGAGCGCATATCAATCCTGCGGTTTCTATAGCTTTTGCAGTTACCGATCGGTTTAATGAAAAGCATGTAGCACCATATATTGTTGCTCAGGTTGGTGGAGCACTTTTTGCTTCCGTAATTTTAGCTTTTCTGTTTCAGGAACACGAAGGATTAGGAGCAACACTCCCCGCCGGGGATTGGCACCAAACCTTTATTCTGGAAATCATTCTTACTTACTTCTTGATGGTAGTAATTTTGTTTGTAAGCCAAAACAAAGCCGTAACGGAATTTACAGGATTGGCTGTCGGATTTGTTGTGTTACTAGAAGCAATGTTTGCCGGCCCGATTACCGGAGCAAGTATGAATCCCGCCCGCTCCATCGCCCCTGCCCTCGTTTCCGGAAATCTTACTCATCTGTGGATGTATATCGTTGCTCCCATTATTGGCGCACTTCTTGCCAGCGGGACTTGGTTTTTGTTGAGAGATAAGGAATAAATCTCTTTCCATTTTTAGTCCCATTTTATTCAGTCTAAATATTGGACTAAAGTGATAGGTATATTTTGATGCTAATTCAGTTTTATTCATCTTATTCCAGGATAGTTAAGAATAAGATGAATAAAACTTAAACATATAATTGGGATATGATGAACTCTATGTGTCATATTTTTATGTTGTATGCCATTAGAAAAAAACGCAAGACTCTATGAATGAATCAGAAATTAAAAAGGGAATTCAACAACTATGTGAGACCTCTTCACAAGTTAAAGGATATTATGATCAACCTGATTCACTCATTGATGCGTTAAATGAAGTACCTGTTTCTGAACTAAAAAAATGTATGGACTACTATGCCTCTCGTTCAGGGGTCATAATTGATTTAAGAAAAGAGGTAATCGAGCTATTGTTAGAGGGTAAGAAACTCACAAGTGAAATACTTGAATCAATAATAAACAAACATAGAAGCGGAAAGGAAAATCAATTTCGGGCATACAAGCAGTGGTTTAGCATTTTTTACCCGCCAATTACATTTTATGGCCACAATGAAATAAGAAAATTCGTAGAAAACTTCATTGAACAATTAATCTCTGACTTAAAGTTATCTGGTAAAGTAAAGAGCATCTACTTTGACTTTCAAGGTGCGAGACAACAAGGAAGCGATAGGCTTTGGCTTGCCATTTACAACAAAGATCAAGACTCACATTCTTCAGGACTTCAATTCTTTGTGGAATTCTATGATGGGAAAGTTGGATATGGTGTTTATCGACATAGCGACAAAAGTTATTTAAAGGATCGATCCTCACTTTCAAGAGACGATTTTGACTACAAAGATTTGGTAAATTATTTCTTACCAGAGAAGGCCACATTACTTGAAAACTCTCCCCAAAACATAGCTGGAATAAAAGTAGATAAAGTTCAAAGCGTAATATCTGAGAGTTTAACTGAAAATCTAAATGTTATACTCTATGGCCCTCCAGGAACAGGAAAAACATATCAACTCAGCAATTACTATTTTGATAAATTCACTTCTAAGAAGTCAACAGTTTCAAGAGATGAGTTCCTAAAAACATTTGTTGTAGACAGATCATGGTGGGAAATAATAGCACTAGTCTTATTGGATATTGGAAAATCAAAAGTTGCAGACATTTTCAATCATGAGTTATTACAATTAAAAGCATCACTTTCAAACTCTACTACAGTTACACCAACGATTTGGGGTCAGCTACAAAGTCATACCGTAGAATACTGCGAAACAGTTAAAGTAAGTAAGAAAGGAAGCCCATTAATTTTCAATAAGACTGATGACAAGTTTTGGGAAATAATTGATGAAGAAGTAACTCAGCAAGCACCGGAGTTATTTGAGTATCGTGATAAGATTCAAAACTTCAGTGAAGAGTCCGCCACTGAAATAAAAAGATATGAGTTCGTCACATTTCATCAATCCTTTACTTATGAAGACTTCATAGAAGGCATCAAACCAAATTTTGACAATGAATCAAATGACCTAACTTACACTATTCAGGACGGTATATTTAAGAAAATATGTTTAAAGGCTCGAAAGGATCCTGATCAGAATTACGCAATTTTCATTGACGAGATAAATCGCGGAAATGTATCTCAAATTTTTGGTGAACTGATTACTCTAATCGAAGAAGATAAACGAGAGGGTGAAGAAAACGAATTGTCTACCGTCCTCCCATACTCCAAAACCAAGTTTAGTGTTCCTCCTAACTTGTATATCATAGGAACAATGAATACAGCTGATCGAAGCATTGAGGCACTTGATACTGCCTTAAGAAGAAGGTTTAGCTTCATTGAAATGCCCGCAAAGCATGACATAATTAAAAGTCAAGGCAATGTTCCTGATGGCATATTGAATGGCATTGATTTAACAGACCTACTTAAAACTATTAATCAGCGGATTGAAAAACTCATCGATAAGGATCATATGATAGGTCACAGTTACTTCCTCAACGTATCCAGCTTAAAGGGCTTGAAATCAACATTTCAAAACAAGATTTTACCTCTGCTTCGAGAGTATTTTTTCGGAGACTATGGAAAGGTCGGACTCGTTATAGGTACTGGCTTTTTTGAAACCAAAGAAGGTCAAATTGAAGATAATTTCTTTGCTCAATTTGAAGACTATGACAGTAGCTCATTACTTGAAAGAAAGATTTATCATTTTAAAGAAATCACAAAAATGAATGATGAAGATTTTGTTTCAGCTATTCGCCTTTTACTTAATAAATAATTGAAAGCTGCATTAAGTCATATTGTTGTTTTTGAACATGAAACAGTTCGGATAGACCGAGGTGAGCAACGACTCACGAATGGTCAATTAGAAGCTTTGCAATTGTTCTATGGAGAAAATGGGGTTCCCTATTACTCTTTAATTCATAACGGTGTTCGTTTCAATGAATACGTTGGTGTAATTCAAGTAGGCAAAACGGTTATTGAGGTGCTCCCAAAAGCCGATAAATACAACGATACAGAAAGATGGAGAAATGTCTTAATAAACATGCTTTATGCGGTTGGCATATTTGATATTCACGCCCCAAGCAATAGTAATTTAAGTTTACGGTCAAACTCTATTCTTGACCTTTACTTTGAACTTTTCATCAAAGAAGTAGAATATCTCATATACAGAGGTTTGGTAAAAAAATACAGGGAAACAGAAGGCAATCGAACCGCTTTAAAAGGCAATATTCAGTTCGCCAAACACATCAGTCAAAACTTGGTGCATAAAGAACGATTTTATGTAAAGCATACCACCTACGACAGTGAGCATGATATACATGCAATTCTTTATAAAGTCCTGAAGCTATTGAACCATATCAATACTAATGTGCGACTGAATAGCAGACTGGGAGCTTTATTATTGGATTTCCCAGAGCTATACGACATCAAAATAACAGAAGCCTTATTTGATAAAATCGCCCTTGATCGAAAAACGGAACCTTACAGAAATGCTCTGGAAATAGCTAAACTCATACTTCTCAACTATCACCCGGATGTAAACCGAGGAACCAATAATGTATTGTCACTTATGTTTGATATGAATGTCCTTTGGGAGCAGTTTGTATATGTGAGTTTAAGAAGGCATAAAGCAAGTACCACGAGTATTACAGCTCAAAACACTAAGAACTTTTGGAAGTCATTATCAGGATATCGTAGCAAAATGAAGCCCGACATTGTTCTAAATAAAGGAATGGAAGACTGTGTAGTGCTTGATACTAAATGGAAAAACTTGAACGGTTATAATCCATCCCCAGAAGATTTGAGGCAAATGTTTGTGTACATGAAATACTATGGAGCAAAGAAAGTAGCTGTAGTATATCCGGGAGCAGAAAACAGAAACCAATCAGGACAATATTATAACCATAGTACACAGGATTCAAAGGAACTGAGCAATGAGGAATGTAGCGTTATCTCAATTGGAGTTGAAAAAGACGTGAAAGCATGGCAAAAAACAATACACGAAAATATAAACCACTGGAAAGAAAATAAAAACGCCATACAACAATGTGTATAGTGCATAGCACCCTTCGGGATGCTACGACATCATACACGGAAACTTTATCTTCAATAGCTCAAAAAACAGCATAATATGAAAAAGAATTGAATAATTATACAAATAGTGGGATTAATCATAATGGGCGTTGGCATCGGTTTACAATTAGCTAATGACGAAGTCTATTATTTATTTGTAGCTTTTTTAGGGTTGCTTGTAGTAATGGGTGGTCTTTTCATGATAATCTATGCACGGAAAAAGGAAAGTAAGTTTGCGTTTAAGGATTGAAATCAAACAAAAACTGTTACGTAGGACTTTACTCGAACCGAGAAAAAGCGGAAACGAAATCTAAGTCTGCATACTATTGGGTTACGCAACAGAAAATAACAATGGATAAATTCATTGTTTACGGATTTCCTAAAAATTAAACTCATCAATGGATCGTATTCTCACTCAAATCAAGACCAAGGTTTATCATCCGTGTAAATTTGAAATCTCTAACTTCAAGTATGAAGAGGAGAGCAAAGAATATGAAGCTTCTCAATTTGTACTAAAAGGGTTACAAATTATAAACAGAAATGCTAAGATCACTCCTAAGAAAGTTGGTCAGTTTGTGACTTTCTGGAAGCGAAGCAAAAACTGCCCTATCGAACCTTTCCATGAAAATGATCCCTTTGATTTTTTTACAGTGAACGTACAAGCCAATAACCAATTGGGGCAGTTTGTCTTTCCGAAATCTCTACTGATAAAAAAGGGAATCATATCAACCCCTAAAAAAGAAGGAAAAAGGGCCTTTCGTGTCTATCCGGTCTGGGATACTCCTCAGAGTAAACAAGCAGAAAGTACTCAAAAATGGCAGTTGGATTTCTTCTATCACATTAATGATTCCATTAATTTCTCGAAAGTTAAAGTATTGTTTGGAGTTTAATACCGGTTTGGAAATACATTATATATAACAGTGAAACGATGCTGATCATAATTCAGGATCTGTAAAAAAAAGTCTGTTTAAACTCTCCCCAATTCACACCCTGATTCTAATTCGGAAGAGACACTAAAGAAGTAATTATACTTTTGAACAAATTAAAAGGAAGGAAGGTAAAGACGAAAAACAAAATATTAACTTTCGTTCAACGATCTCGTATTTGGCTATGCACAAAATTTAATTAATGGTTTAAAACTTTATTAACTTATTTAATGCTTAAAAATCACGCTGTAGCAACAGGAATTTTATGTTCAATGTTGTTATTCTCAGTTGCTGTATTTCTCTATCCGGGAGGATCATATTTCGATCCTTATTCTCAGGGATTTGATTGGCAGTATAATTATCTGAGTAATTTATTTAACAAAACAGCCATAAACGGAATGCCTAATTCAGCTCGGTTTTGGGCGGTCGGCGGAATGTTTTTTCTTTGCTTGAGCTTCGCTCTTTTCTTTATCCGTTTTACTAAAAATATATCTTCTAAATCCGGACAACTTGTAATTAAATACGCCGGAATAGCTTCTATGGTGTGCGCTTTTTTAACAGTAAGTCCCCTTCATGATCTTATGATCAGTTTATCAGTTTCTTTGGCTCTGATAACTCTTTTCTACATTACTATTTTTCTATTCAAATCAGAAAATAATCCCTTAAAAGTTCTTGGTGTAATAACTCTGATCGTATCCTACTTTTCCAGTTACATCTATTTCACTCAAAATTTTATTGATCTGTTACCTCTGATGCAGAAAATAACACTACTGATAAATCTGAGTTTTGTATTAAGCGTGGAATACCTTTTACATCAGAAAGTGTTGAATCAGAATTGATTATACGCCGGGTTACCTTTTTTAATAATATCCTGATCATGTTTGTGGTATAATATTGATGCTACCCCTAATCTAAAACTTGATCAATGAATCTATCAGGTAAATCCATCAGAACTTTTATCGGAGCAAAAAGCTATACTATTTCGCGACGATTTTATCATGATCTTGGTTTTGAAGAGATAATAACTTCCCCAAAAATGTCTTATTTCCATATTGAAGATTTTGGGTTTTATTTACAAGACGCTTATGTAAAAGACTGGATCGATAATTCAATGATTTTTTTCGAAGTAAATGATCTGGATAGCACACTAAAACATGTCCGAGATTTAAGATTGACAGATAATTATGAAAATGTTCGACTATCTGAAATCGTATATAATGACTGGGGAAATGAATTTTTCCTTCACGATCCTAGTGGAATATTATGGCATTTTGGAAATTTTAATCTTCTTCCATAGCTCCATTACAGAAAGAGAATTAAGTTAAAACCAAATGGTCAGATTCTTCTCAGATAATCTCAAAATGACCATTAATGTGCTTTACACCGAGCTGAAAGCTCTACTGGTTTAAAAGAAACCTTACAACCATGATGCTGAACAGCCAAAACAAAGTGGAGCATGATTCAGCGTATATAGCGATTCAAAATCTGATTAAGTAAGCATCGCACCACAGATTCTGAAGGCTCTAGCGGAGCCGTGACTTCAGGATTCTAGCTACGAAAGTCTGTGATTACTTTCCATTTCAAAATATATTACTTCTGCTTTTATAGGTTTAAATTCATTTTCTCTAAGGAATTTCCTAATAAAAAAAGGAAACCAATCCTTAATAATTTGTATTTAATCATAATAGCCGATTACTTTAAAACAAAATGAATAGAATCTATTATATACATTTATAAAACACTATTGATAGATCAAACTCCTCGTATTAAGAATGCAAGAATTATTATTTGAGTTTATCACTAAATACACTCCTCTTACTGAAGAAGAGAAAAAAGCTCTCATTTCGTTGGATATTTTCCGTTCAGTTAAAAAGGGAACTGTTTTACTTAAAGAAGGACAATATTCTAAAACAGGTTACTTTGTTCTAAAAGGCTGTTTAAGAAGTTTTTATATAATTGACGGCGAAGAGAAAACAACCGCATTTTATACAGAAATGGAAGGCATAACCCCTGCCTGTGTTTTATCTAATGGACCTTCTCATTATTATATTGCCACTACTGAAGATTCTATTCTTACTGTTTCAACTCCGGATATGGAAAAAGAAATTTTTCAAAAGTTCCCAAAATTTGAAACACTATGCCGTGTATTATCAGAAGAACTTATAGCCAAACAACAAATTAATTTTGATGATTTTAAGACTTCCTCTCCGGAACAACGATATCTGAATCTATTGGAAAAAAGACCTGATCTTATTCAGCGCATTCCGCAGCATCAATTAGCAAGTTTTTTAGGTATTAAACCTCAATCCCTAAGCAGATTAAAGTCACGAATTCTCCAAAAAAAGTAAGCACTCGAATTAACTTATTAACTTATTAACTTAAGTGAACGAGTTGGTGCTACTTTCATTCTTAACTTTGCATTTTCATTTAAATAATCACGGAATAAATGCAAATTCAGATTCTATCGCTTGGTTTAGTTGTTTTGTTGGCTCTGAACCCAAAACTCTCTGCCCAGCATACTAAGCAGGATACCACTTTCAATTCATTCTTTATTGGGAGTACTGCCTTTATACTTGGCAATTTTATACCCAATGATCCAAACCCTCCCGATTTTGTGCAACTGAATTTTGGCTATAGAATTACCTCTAATGATGTTATCTCCTTAGAATTGAAGACATGGAAATATGCATGGTCTTTAGGCATTCCTTATGGAGACTCGTTTCAAGATTCAGAAGAGAAATTTCCCGGTTATATTCGCGAAATAGGATTTGCTTTTGCATATCAAAAATTTTTCTGGAAAGGTCTATATGCAGGAGTACATGTTATGAACGCCTGGCAATCTTTTGTGAATGATAACGATCAGAAAATTGATAACGGGTTTCAGATTTTCAATACTTACCGTTTAGGATATAATATTAATTTATTCAACAATAGATTTTTCATTGAACCCTCTTTTGCAATAACTCATCGCCCCTATCATACAGATATGCCCCAATCCTTTAAACAATTAGATGACAAATGGCCTAACTACTTTATTGGTGAACCCGGATTCCATTTCGGTTTTAATTTTTAAACCGTACTTGTGACATACAAATCTTCCTAAGTCAAATTCATTGGTTTCAGTTTTACGCTCTGTATACGAATTCAAAAAATCTCAAATCAATAATAAAAAACGAAGAAATCAGAATTGCTTCTAATTGTCGAATTATTCAATTTGCTATTTTATTTCTCTACTACACCATTAAAGAGTTGAATTATGGAATCAGAATACATTCAAAGCATAAAAAAACAGTTTGAGTATTACAAGCTACTGGGTGAAAAGACCTTTCTTCAGCTAGATGAAAAAGATTTTTTCTGGCGATACAATAAGGAATCCAATTCCATAGGTATTATTGTTAATCATCTTTGGGGAAATATACTTTCCAGGTGGACCAATTTTCTAACTTCTGATGGAGAAAAAGAATGGCGGAATAGGGATCTTGAGTTTGAATCTGTCATAAAAACGAAAGAAGAACTGTTATCAAAGTGGAATGAAGGTTGGCAATGCCTTTTTGACGCTTTGGACTCTGTAAACGAAAATAATTTTGATACAAAGATTTATATCCGAAATCAGCAGCATTCAATTATGGATGCATTCAATCGTCAGTTCGGTCATTATTCCTATCATGTTGGGCAAATTGTATATCTGGGAAGAATGATCAAAGGTAATGATTGGAAAGCGCTGACTATTGCGAAAGGAAAATCAGATGAATTTAATAAATCAAAATTCGAGAAGGGAAAACATGGCGGTCATTTTTCAGACGATTTAAAATAGATCTAAAAAATTTAGCAACCGCTTGGAAAGTTTTTCATTGGAAACTGACACGTCAAAAAGTACTACTTGTTTGAGGTTTGATACTAAATTTTTCCTTTTAAGCCTACCTTTTTACGCTAAGCACGTTCATAAACCAAAAAAGTCAGTTCATCAGTTTCGCGTCGATCAGTTTCAACCCAGGTTTTACCTATATCATCTCGATATTCCGGAAAGTAGGTATCTCCATCATATTCCTTGTTAACCAGCGTTATAATCATTTTATCGGCTTCAGGTAGAGCATCTCTGTACAACACACCTCCGCCAATAATAAATACTTCTTCTGCTTCAACAGCTTCTAACGCCTCAATCAACGAAGTATAGGTGTCAACATTCTTGTAAGTTTTGGTACGAGAAAGCACAATGTTCTTTCTTCCCGGTAGTGGAATTTCATTTAATTCTTCAAACACTCCACGTCCCATAATCATAGTTCCACCCATAGTAGTTTGTTTGAAGTGTTTTAGGTCTTCGGAATAACGCCAAGGCAATCCTCCTTCTTTTCCTATTACCAGATTTGGGTCGTGAGCAACAACTATAGTCAAGGTCATACTGCAACCTCGAATTTAATCACAGGATCAGGATCGTAACCATGCAATTTAAAATCATCAAAAGTTAATTCATCGATTGGTTTCTTGGCTATCTCTAAAGTTGGCAGCTCACGAGGTTCTCTTTTTAGCTGTTCTTTTAATCCATCCACATGATTCTCGTAAATGTGAGCATCAACGATAGTGTGGGCAAATGTACCCGGCTCTAAACCAACTTCTTGAGCAATTGCCATCGTTAAAGCTGAGTAGCAAGCCAGATTAAAAGGGATTCCTAATGCAATATCACCTGAACGTTGAGTAAGATGGCAGTTTAGTTTTCCGTTACTCACGTTAAAAATATACATGATATGACAAGGCGGCAACGCCATTTCTCCTAGTAACCCCGGATGCCATGTACTTACAACAATTCTACGGCTGTTCGGATTAGTTTTAAGCATATCAATAGCTCGCTGAACTTGATCGAATTCTTTGCGAACCCAAGTCTCAGATTCAACAGCCCCGCCACTACCCTCTAAATTCACATTCTCTTTTTCCAGATAAGGAAATCGTCTCCAAAGTACCGGATAAATCGGTCCAACATGCCCGTCTTCATCAGCCCAAGCATCCCAAATATGACAATCATTCTCATCTCTCAGCCACCGGATATGATCTTCACCACGCAAGTACCAAAGTAATTCAAGAATTACAGATCTGAAAAAAACTTTCTTAGTAGTTAATAAAGGAAACCCTTTGGACAGATCAACTTTATAGAATTCTGCGAAATTGGATATGGTATCAGTACCTGTTCTATTTTCTTTTCTAACTCCATTTTCAAGTACGTTTTTAACGAGATCCAGATATGCTTTCATATAATGATAATTCGATTAGAGTAAAATTCCACTGAGTAAAAATACTGCGATACTAAAATAAATAATGATTCCGCTTACATCCACTATTGTTGCAACAAATGGCGCTGAGGAAACGGCGGGATCAAGACCGACTTTAGAAAGAATGAAAGGAAGCATTGCTCCTATCACATTTCCGAACAAGACTATTAAAAGTAAACTTGAGGCCACTACAGCTGCTTTCAATATCAGTTCCTGATTCATCGGATCCCCGTCTATCAATCCCCAAACTATTAATGTTGCAAAACCCAACACTCCTAAAATCAATCCTAAAAAAAGACCGGAACTTCCTTCTTTTTTTAGAACTGTTTTCCATCCGTCCGATTTAATGTCGTCTGTTGCTAATGCACGGATAATCAATGTTGCTGCTTGTGAGCCGGAATTTCCCCCACTGGCAATTAATAATGGAACAAAATATGAGAGTAACACAATTTTTTGAAGAACTTCCTCATAGCCACTCATGGTCAACGCTGTTAAAATCTGACCTACAAAAAGTACGATCAACCAGGTGATTCTCTTCTTTACAAGTTTACCAACGGTAGTTTGTGAGTAGTAATCATCCAGCGCATCCATCCCTGCCATTTTCTGCATATCCTCTGTTGCTTCCTCTTCAGCAACATCGATCACATCATCTACTGTTACAATACCTACCAGAATACCATCTGTATCAACTACCGGAAGTGCAGCTCTGTCATATTTAGCAAACATTTTTACTGCTTCTTCCTGATCTTCGTAAGCCATCAATGTCTCAAAAGATCTATCCATCAGAGTTTCGATTGTTTCTTCAGGATCGGCAAGAATGAGTTCTGTTAGTCTCAAGTCATCTATCAAATACTCATTATCATCAACTACATAAATCCTGTTCAGTGTCTCCGCTACTTCCGCATATTTTCTGATATGCTTCATGCTACGTTCGATCGTCCAATCAGTTTTCACACGAACATAGCGTGGTGTCATCAAACGGCCAACACTTTCTTCCGGATAGCCGAGTAATTTTTTAACCTGTTTTTGATCTTCCAGATTCATGGAGTTCATTACTCTTTGAGTAAGATGTCCGGGAAGCTCTTCCATCAACGAAACCTGTTCATCAGGCTCCAGATTCACCATTACATCGCTTAACTGTTGCTTATTGAACAGTTCTAATAATTCAACCCCTTTACCAGAAGGTAAAGTTGAAAAAACATCAGCTGCCATTGGTTTTTTTAGTAGTCTGAAAATAACTACCGCGACATCACCTTCAAGTTCTATTAAAAGATCAGCAATATCGGCAGCAGGAACATCAGCTAGAACGTCTTTGAGAGCAACCCAGTCTTTCGCCTGGATTAGTTCTTCAAATTCCGGTTTAATAAGCTGGATAAGCATGATCTGAGGTCTTAAAAAATGATTCTTTCAGCAGGCTAAGAATCGTGTTAAATCAATCAAAAAACAAGTTTAGATATTGATGGATTATTATTCGTTTGTCCGATTCAACATTATTTCGGATATATTTAAATCTTAATTATAAAAGACAGGTGATCCTTTTATAGTTCAACTAATCCGTCACTACCTCTTAGAAACGCATAAGAAAATAGTCTCTAAATTTATTGACAACGGAATCATTAATTGAATAAGCTCCCTGAAGGACCTTATAATAATCTTCGGTTAATTTTACCGAATACCCAATGTTTTCAAAGCCATTTTTGCGGCTTCCTGTTCAGCTCTTTTTTTACTTTTACCTGAACCTACACCAAGTTCTTTACCGTCTACTGTAACCATAATATCGAACACTTTATCATGCCCTGGTCCGGATTCAGATATCACATTATAGCTCGGCAAACTCATCTTTTTGGCTTGAGTAAGTTCCAGAAGTGCACTTTTGAAGTTATCTACTTGATGAACTAGTTTTTTGAAATCTACTTGATCTTCGAATACTTTTGATACAAAAAGAAAAGCGTTAGGGTATCCTTTAGTAATATAGATAGCGGCAATTATTGATTCGAATACATCTGCTAAAATACTTTTGGAAATAGTAAGTTGTTCTGAACGTTCTCCTAATTCAAGAATATCTTCTATCCCAAGTTTAGCAGAAAATCTCGCTAAAGTCTCTCCTTTTACCAGTTTAGCTCTACTTTTGGTGAGAAAGCCTTCGTTAGCTTTAGGGAATTTTTCAAAAAGAATTTCGGCAGCAATAAGATCCAATACAGCATCACCTAAAAACTCGAGACGTTCATAGGATTCATGCTTCTTGTATGTATCATCAGAAAGTGTAGAGCGATGTCTTAAAGCTTTTAGAAACAAAGAAGGATCATCGATTTCAAAACCAATAATCCTTTCTAATGTTACTATTCGTTCGCTTTTAACCTGATCTATAAACTGATCTTTCTTATTAAATAAAGATCTAAACCAAGTTGGCATATTTTACTCTTCAAACTTTTTGAATACAAGAGACGTGTTATGCCCACCAAATCCGAATGCGTTATTAACCGCGTATTTAACATTTCGCGCAACAGCTTCATTAGCTGTGTAGTTAAGATCACATTTAGGATCCTGATCTATTAAGTTGATTGTTGGAGGAACCAAATCGTGGTAAGTTGCCAATAATGAAGCAACTGACTCTATAGCTCCTGCAGCACCTAAAGTATGGCCTGTCATTGACTTAGTAGAGTTCAAGTTGATCTTTTTGGCATGATCTCCAAACACTTTTTTAATAGAATTTGTTTCTGCGATATCACCAAGTGGTGTAGATGTTCCATGCATATTAATATGATCCACATCCTCCGGTTTAATACCAGCGGCTTCAAGTGCATTATTCATCGCTAACTGAACTCCACCACCATCAGGATCAGGAGCTGTTATATGATATGCATCAGCTGAATAGCCATATCCTACAATTTCACCATAAATTCTGGCTCCACGTTTCTTCGCCATTTCATATTCTTCTAAGAAGAAAATACCGGCACCCTCACCTAAAACAAATCCATCACGATTTACATCGAATGGGCGTGATGCGGTTGCAGGGTCATCGTTCCTGGTTGACATTGCCTTCATCGAATTGAATCCGGAAATACCAATTTGAGTAACCGGAGCTTCTGATCCACCTGTTACGGCCATATCAGACTGTCCATATCGAATTGCATCGTATGCAGCTCCGATATTATTTGACCCCGTAGCACAGGCAGAAACAACACTATAATTAGGCCCTCTGAAGCCGTACTTAATGGAGATTTGCCCAGGAACTAAATCAGGAATTAACATTGGGATGAAAAATGGAGAAACACCGCGTGCACCTCTATTGTGAAACTCGATAGACTGGTCATAGAATGTTTTCATTCCACCAATACCTGTTCCTACAATAACAGCAACTCGATCTTTGTCAATAGCTTCAAGATCAATTTTACTGTCTTCAATCGCTTCTTTCGAAGCTACCAATGCATATTGAGCTACATTATCCAATCTACGAGCTTCTTTCCTATCAAAATAGTCGGAAGATTCATATTCGGGTATTGTTGCAGCAAATTTTGTTGGGAATCCTTCGGTATCGAAGTGCTCAATTGTTTTGGCACCACTAGCACCGGAAATCAACCCATTCCAGAAATCAGGAGCACTCTTACCAATTGGGGTAAGAGCGCCAATTCCTGTTACAACGACTCTACGTGTTGTCATAAATTAAATAAAGTTTTTTAAGAAAGTTTACCGGAAAGGTAGCTTACTGCATCTCCAACTGTAGCGATGTTTTCAGCATCTTCGTCTGGTATGCTTATGTCGAATTCTTTTTCGAATTCCATAATTAACTCAACAGTGTCGAGCGAGTCAGCACCAAGGTCGTTAGTGAAGTTTGCATCTGATACAACTTCTGATTCATCAACACCAAGTTTATCGATGATAATGTCTTTTACTTTTGATTCTACATCTTGTGACATATTGTGTCCTTTAAGGTTATTTAGTAGTTAGGTTTTACTATAATAAATTAAATATAAAAATTCATTCAAGCACTAGTAACAAATTACATAGCCATTCCACCATCAACACGGATGGTTTCACCTGTAATATAAGCACTCATATCTGATGCTAAAAATACAACTACATCAGCAACTTCAACGGCTTCGCCTGCTCTGCCAAGCGGAGTTTCTGCTTTAATTCCATCTAAAACTTTTTCATCCAACTGATCAGTCATATCAGTTAGAATATATCCGGGAGCAATTACATTTGCTCTGATATTTCGAGAAGCCAATTCTTTTGCATATGACTTTGTAAACCCGATAATACCTGCTTTTGAGGCAGAATAGTTGGTTTGTCCACCATTTCCGGATATACCAACAACAGAGCTGATATTAATAATTGAACCACCTCGATTCTTCATCATAGGGCGTGCAACAGCTTTGGAATAATTAAATACACTTTTCAAATTTGTAGTAATTACATCGTCCCATTGTTCTTCACTCATGCGAAGAATTAAATTATCTTTAGTGATGCCGGCATTGTTTACGAGCACATCAATTTTACCAAATTCTTCAGTAATAGTTTTGATAACATCTTCTGCTTGTGCGTAATCGACTGCGTCTGCTTGGAAGGCTTTACCTGATCTTCCAAATGCTTCGATTTCCTGAACCACTTCGTTTGCCGCATCGGCAGAACGTGCATAAGTAATAGCTACATTAGCTCCGAATTCGGCTAGCCTTAGTGCAATAGACCTTCCAATTCCACGACTTCCTCCGGTAACTAAACAATTTTTGCCTTCTAAAGATAAACCCATAATTCTTTTCTTATTGATATCCTGAAATTTCTGCTTTTCTATCGGTTCTTTTTACCAAACCTTGTAAAACTTTTCCGGGACCTACTTCTACAAATGAAGTTGCACCGTTTGCAAGCATATTTTGTAGTGTTTGAGTCCAACGTACCGGATTCATTAACTGATCAAGTAAATTTGATCTGATTTCATCAACATCAGACGTCGGCTTTGCTGTAAAGTTACTGTAAATTGGGCATGAAGGAGTCTTTATTTCTAAGTTCTCTAAAGATTCTTTCAATCCAACAAATGCAGGCTCCATTAA
>Ga0189275_100147_pt1 | contig 93235 bp, 82 predicted proteins | sample N19A6minimetaG_FD_130329 | JGI IMG/M metagenome (GOLD analysis project Ga0189275, IMG submission 130329) | Marine microbial communities from the Costa Rica Dome - N19 A6 mini metaG | ecosystem: Environmental > Aquatic > Marine > Oceanic > Photic zone | place: Costa Rica: the Eastern Pacific...
AGATTGGTTTTTTTAAAGAGTTTCGTCTTTTTTTTGGAATATCAAAGTAAATTTTATAGGTTTGGTAATCGATTACATTTTTAATAATTTGATATGATAATAAACAGACTTTTTAGTGAGATTTTAAAAAATAGTAAGTTCTTTTTAAGAATTTCTCAAATATCTCTTTTAGCAGTGTTGATGCTGATTGCTTCTTGTAAAGGGGAAGAATCTATAAAAGAAAAAGGTCCTTGGGCTAAGATGCAAGAAGTTGTTGAAAGTGTAAAGGAACCAACCTTTCCAGATAAAACATTTAATGTTTTAGATTTTGGTGCAAAAGCAGACGGTGTTACTAAAAATACTGAAGCTTTTAAGAAAGCTATACAAGCTTGTACGAATGATGGTGGAGGAAAAGTAGTAGTTCCTAAGGGTAAATATTTAACAGGAGCTATTCATTTAGAAGATAATGTGAATCTGCATTTAGAAGAAGGAGCTGAGATTTTATTTAGTACAGATCCTCAAGATTATTACCCTTTAGTTGCAACAGCTTACGAGGGTATTGAGTTAATCAATTATTCTCCGTTATTATATGCTTACAAGAAGAAAAATATAGCGGTTACAGGAAAAGGAATTTTAAACGGCCAAGCAGGTAATGATAACTGGTGGAAATGGTGTGGAAAAGATATCTACGGATGGGAAGAAGGTATGCCTCATCAAAAAGATAGCCTTAACTTACCAAGACTTATGGAAATGGGTCAAGAAGGTACACCATTAGAAGAACGTGTTTTTGGTGATGGCCATTATTTAAGACCAACATTTTTAGAGCCTTTTGAAAGTGAAAATATATTAATTGAAGGAGTGAAAATTGTGAATGCTCCATTTTGGATTATTCACCCATTCAAATCAAAAAATATTATAGTTGATGGAGTAACTGTAGAAAGTCATGGGCCAAACAATGATGGTTGTGATCCAGAGTATTCTAAAAACGTCATTATAAAAAACTGTACTTTTAATACTGGTGATGATTGTATCGCTATAAAGGCAGGAAGAGATGCTGAAGGTAGAAGAATTGGTGTTAAAACGGAGAACGTTGTGGTGCAAAATTGCAAAATGATTGATGGTCACGGTGGTGTAGTTATTGGTAGTGAGATGTCTGCTGGAGTTTCTAATGTTTATGTGGAAAATTGTGAAATGAATAGTCCTAACTTAGATAGAGCAATAAGACTGAAAACAAATTCAAGACGAGGAGGTGTTATAGATGGCGTTTATGTTAGAAATCTTGAAGTAGGCCAAGTTAAAGAAGCAGTATTGAAACTAAACATGTTTTATGCTACTTACACAAATCAGACAGGTGAACATATTCCTGAGATTAAGAATATTTTACTTGAAAATGTGAAAGTAAAAAATGGTGGTTACTACGGTATTTTAGCAAAAGGATATGAAGAGTCACCAGTGACTAATGTTACATTGAAAAATGTAAATATAGAAAAGGTAGATGAAGCGTTTTCTTTAGAAAACGTATCAAATTTAAAGCTTATAGATACTTATATTAACGGTTCGTTAATGCAAAGTCCACCGCAATCCCAAAAATAATTCCATTAACCCTAACTAATTAATAGCAGGAATTGTTTACATAAGCCTGATATATTATCAGGCTTATTTCAATAAATTAATAATTTAGAAAAGTGTATAGTTTTTCAAAGTTTTATGTCTTCTTTTTTTTGATGTTCTCATCAACACTTTTCGCTTTTCAAACCATTCAAAAAGACACCTCTTACACTGTAAATAGTTCTTATAAAAAGTATAAAAAGAACTTTCCAAACATAGAAATTCCAAAGCCTCAACATTATGAAAATGTAAAAGAAATTAGTGATGAGGTTTACAAGCAAGTAGGTGAACGAAAACTTCATTTAGATGCTTTTGTCAATACAGATTCATTGTTAAAGCCTGCTGTAATTATGGTTCATGGTGGTGGCTGGAAATCTGGCGATAAATCCCATATGAAACCAATGGCGCAATGTATCGCTTCAAAAGGTTATGCTTGCTTTGCTTTAGAATATAGATTATCTGATGAAGCCCAATATCCTGATGGTATTTATGATATTAAAGAAGCCATTCAATACATAAAATCTAATGCGCAAAGGTTTTATATAGATACTACAAAAGTTGCCATTTTAGGAACATCTTCAGGTGCTCAAATGGCAACACTAGTCGGCACAACAAATAACAATTCAAACTTTGAAGAAAGTACAGGTTATAATACTTCAACTTCAGTTCAAGCTATTGTAAACTTAGATGGAGTCATAGCTTTTGTTCACCCAAAATCTAGTGAAGGTAAAATGGCTGCTTGGTGGTTGGGAGGAACATCAAAAGAAAAACCTAAGGTCTGGAAAGAGGCATCTGCATTAACACATGTTGATGAGAATACACCTCCAACTTTGTTTATTAGTAGTCAGTATGAACGCTTTCAAGCAGGACGAGAAGAAATGATTGAAATCATGGACAAGCATAACATTTATTCTCAGGTTGAGAATTTCCCAGATAGTCCTCATACATTTTGGTTATTTAATCCGTGGTTTACAGAAACCGTAAATTATATCACTATATTTTTAGATAAAACATTCAAAAAAGAATTATAAATGAAAACATCAAAATTAATAGCAGCTTTATTATGTGCGAGTATCATTGTGGCTTGTAAATCCGAAAAGAAAGAGGATGCAAAACCAGAGGTTAAGCAAGAAGAAAAAGCTCAAGAAACTCAAAAGACATACGCTGAAATTTCAGTAGCTCAAGGAGGTGAATGGAAAGATGGTCCAAGAGGCCACATGGAATATAGTGGTGGTACTTCATTTAAAAACGTATCTTCTGTAAAAGTTCCAGAAAATCATACAGATCATTCTTGGTTCTTACGTTATGAAGGACCAGGTTGGGAAAGCAACAAAGTCGGTTACAGACTATATTTAGACTGGAGAAATGCTATTGATATTTTTGGAAAGAAGACAGATACCATGGTGCTTGCTGAAGTTGGACAAGATGGATTTGATTCTTACCACGAACCAGAAGCTTGGGGAAGTGATATACTTAAAGTTGGAAAAGGTCTAGGTATAGGATCTATTGGAAGATTGGTAGAGGATAAAGTATTACACTTTAGAGAAGTAGATTCTACAGTTGCTTCTGTAGATAATAGCACTGAGCAATCTACTGTAAATGTTAACTATTTTGGTTGGAAAACTGGTGATGAAAAAATTGATTTAAAATCAACTTTAAGCATTAAGCCAGACAAGCGTTATACAAAGCACACCATACAACTATCTAAAGCTGTAGAGGGCATTGTAACTGGAGTTATAGATCATGGTGTAGCTTATTTTGAAAATGAGAGTACAAATAAAAAGTGGGCATACATTGCTACTTATGGTGAGCAAACACTTATTCCAGATGATTTGGGAATGGCAATTTTTTATGAAGTTGAAACCACTGCAGAGGTTAAAAAAGGTGAATCTGACTATTTAGTAGAATTTAAGCCAACTACCGAGCCTGTATCATTTTATTTTTTAGGTGCTTGGGAACAAGAAAAAGATGGTATTAAAAACGAAGCAGATTTTGTAAAGTATTTAGACGGTCTGTTGGAAGAGTTAAACGCTAATAACACTTTATAATGAAAAAGCATATTCTTCTATTCGCATTTTTCTCAGTAGCAAGTACAATTGTCGCTCAAGAAAAGACATATACCATAGAAGAATGTGTCAATACCTTTTCTGAAGAAAAAAAGGTTCCGACAAAAGTTGGCTATCAGTATTGGTTTGCCGATAAAGATTTCCTAGATGGTAGAACGATAAAAATGAGTGTTGTAGCACCAGGTAAATCTACACATGCACCTCATAAACATAAAGAAGATGAATTCTTTTACGTTCTAGAAGGTAAGGCAAAGTTTTATTTAGACGGAAAAGAAGTTGTTGTCGAAGCAAACACAAGCTTGTATTGTCCATCTTGGAGTATGCACGGCATCAGTAATGCAGGTGATACTGAATTAAAATATTTAGTCATAAAAAAATACGAAAAAGAATAAGTTCATTGCCTTTAAAACTAAGCAAAAGATCAGGTGCTGAATCATATTATCAGAGAACTAATAAAATAAACACATGAAAAATATAGCATTATTAGCCATATTAACGCTTACTTTTTTTACGAGTTGTAAAGAAGAGAAAAAGCAACAGGAAGAAACACCTGTGGCTAAAAAAGAAATTTCAGAGGACTTAAAATGGTCAGAGCGTATGGCGCTTTCTGAAATTAAACGTTTTCCAGATCCTACACTTTTAGATTTTAGAGATAAGCCAAAATGGAGTTATACCAACGGATTGGTTTTGCAGGCAATGTCTAAAGTTTATGAAAAAACTAATAATCAAAAATTATACGATTATATCTATGATTATGCCAACAGAATGATCGAAGAAGATGGAGCTATAAAAACCTATAAAATGTCTAATTACAACTTAGATATGATAAAGTCTGGCGATGCTATTTACTATGTTTATAACAAAACGGAAGAACCTCGCTTTAAAAAAGTGATGGACACCTTACATAAGCAATTAGAAGGGCAACCAACAACATCTGAAGGTGGTTATTGGCACAAAAAAGTGTATCCATATCAAATGTGGCTAGATGGTGTGTATATGGCAGAACCATTTCATACAAAATATGCCAAATCGTATATGGATGATGAAGAAGCTAAAAAGGTTTACGATAAAATTATGTTACAATTCGACCTAATCGAAAAGTACAGTAGAGATCCAGAAACAGGCTTGTATTATCACGGTTGGGACGAAAGTAAAGAACAAAAATGGGCAAATAAAGACACCGGATTGTCTCAAAATTTTTGGTCTCGAGGCATGGGCTGGTACGGAATGGCTTTGGTTGATGTTTTGGATTACTTACCACAAGACCACGAGGGTAGAGAGCGACTAATTAGGTATCTCAACCAATATGCCGAAGCTATTGTAAAGTATCAAGATGAAAAAACAGGCACGTGGTACCAAGTACTAAATCTACCTGAAAGAGAAGGTAATTATCTAGAGGCTACAGGTACAAGTATGTTTACATATACTTTAGCAAAAGGCGTTAATAAAGGCTATTTGCCAAAACAGTATTTGGATAACGCCAACAAAGCATTTGAAGGTATATTAGATACATTCATTACTGTTGAGGATAACGGAGTTGTCAATCTAAATAAATGTTGTGGAGTAGCAGGTTTAGGTGGAAATCCATACAGAGACGGAACTTTTGAGTATTATATTGGTGAGATCATCAGGTCTAACGATCCAAAAGGTACAGGACCATTTATCATGGCTGCTTTAGAACTTAAAAAGTAAATATAAGATACGTCAGTTCGAGTGATTTTGAGGAACGAGAAATTGTATCGAGAACAATAACAATATTATGGCAACCATCAACACAGCACTTTGTTCGTATGGAATGAGTGGACATGTTTTTCACGCACCATTCATAGATATTCATCTAGATTTTAATCTTTATGGTGTTTTTGAGCGAACAAAAAACTTAGCCGAAAAAAAGTATCCTAATATTAAGACGTTTAGGTCTTTAGAAGAGATGCTGAAAGATGAAGCTATTGATTTAATAGTCGTCAATACTCCTAATACCACACATTACGATTATACAAAAAAAGCACTCGAAGCAGGTAAGCATGTTGTGGTAGAAAAACCTTTTACGGTCAATTCAAAAGAAGCCGAAGAGCTCATAGCGTTAGCTGAAAAGCAAAACCTAAAATTGTCAGTATATCATAACAGACGTTGGGATAGTGATTTTAAAACCGTAAAGAAAGTTGTTCAACAAGGTGTGCTCGGAGATATTGTTGAAGCCGAATTTCACTATGATAGATTTGACCCAGAACTGAGTTATAAAACACATAAAGAAACACCAACCGAAGGTGTCGGGAGTTTATACGACTTAGGTTCTCATCTCATAGACCAAGCATTGCAATTGTTTGGTATGCCAAATAGTGTTTTTGCAACCTTAGATTCTTTTAGAAAAGAGTCTAAAGTAGGAGATTATTTTGATGTAAAACTGTATTATGATTCGCATTTTGTGACTTTAAAATCCAGTTATTTTGTTAGAGAACCATTACCAGCCTATAGTATTCATGGAACAAAAGGCTCGTTTATAAAGTCTAAAGCAGACATTCAGGAAACTGAACTTCAAAGAGAAATAAAACCTAATACAGCCAATTGGGGAATAGAGCCTGAAACAGAAAAAGGATTGCTTCATATCATTGAAAATGGTACTTCAAAAAAAGAACATATTGTAACAGAGCAAGGCAATTATATGGCGTATTATAATGGGATTGCTGAGGCAATTATCAACAATAAACCACTTCCTGTTACTGCAGAAGAAGCTATGCAAGTCATTACAATTATTGAAGCAGCTTTTTTAAGTAACACAGAAAAGAAAGTCATTACACTATGAAAAATATAAGTTTAATAGCCACATTTTTTATCGTCTTCAATTGTATGGCGCAAGACAAGTTTGTGTCCGAAGTTTGGGTGTCAGACAATGGTGATGGTACTTATACCAATCCAGTTTTACATTCCGATTTTTCAGATCCAGATGTTGTAAGAGCTGGTGAGGATTACTATATGACGGCATCATCCTTTACTTGTTCGCCAGGCTTACCAATTTTACATTCTAAAGACTTGGTGAATTGGGAATTGGTAAATTATGCTTTGCCAAAACAGGTTCCGTTAGATGTGTTTGATAAACCACAACACGGTAAAGGCGTTTGGGCACCTTGTATTCGTTTTCATAAAGGGGAATTTTACATCTACTATCCAGATCCAGATTTTGGTATTTATATGACAAAAACCAAAGATCCAAAAGGCACCTGGTCAGAACCTGTTTTAGTTAAAGGTGGAAAAGGACTAATTGACCCAACACCACTGTGGGATGATGATGGTAAAGTGTATCTCGCTTATGCTTTTGCAGGAAGTCGAGCAGGAATAAAAAGTTTACTTGTTGTCTGCAGTATGAATGCTGAAGGTACTAAAACTAATGATGATGAGGTAAAAATTATTGATGGTCATGAAGGTGAAGATACCATTGAAGGGCCCAAGTTTTACAAACGAAATGGTTACTACTACATTTTTGCACCAGCTGGTGGAGTACCAACAGGTTGGCAGACTATTTTAAGGTCTAAATCAGTGTTTGGACCTTACGAAAAAAAGAAAGTATTGCATCAAGGTAATACCGAAATCAATGGACCACATCAAGGAGCTTGGGTAGATACCGTTACTGGCGAAGATTGGTTTCTTCATTTTCAAGATAAAGATGCGTATGGTCGTATAGTTAATATGCAACCAATGTCTTGGAAAAATGATTGGCCAGTTATGGGTATAGACCAAAATAATGATGGTATTGGCGAACCTGTAACCACACATAAAAAACCGAATGTAGGTACGACATATCCTATAGCTACACCACCAGATACTGATGAGTTTAACAAACCAAAAAGAGGTTTGCAATGGCAATGGCACGCCAATCCGCAAGTGTATTATGGTTTTCCAACGAGTATGGGACATTATACGATGTATTGTAGACCAAGACCAGAAGGTTCTAGTAATCTGCATGATGTACCAAATTTGTTATTGCAAAAATTTCCAGCTGAATCATTTACAGCAACAACCAAATTGACGTTTAATGCCAGACACGATAATGAGCAAGTTGGCTTTTTAATTATGGGCTTAGATTATGGTTATATCAAATTCTCACAAGAAGATGGACAGTTGTACTTATCACAGGTAACTTGTAAAGATGCACACAAACAAGGCAAAGAGAATGAAAGTGAAAAAATCAAAGTAGATAGCAACACGATTTACCTTCAAATTAAAGTAGATAAAGGTGGAGTGTGTAATTTTTATTACAGCACAAATAACAAAAGATTCAAGCCTATTGGTGATACATTCAAAGCGAGAGAAGGCAGATGGATTGGTGCAAAAATAGGCTACTTAGCATTAAGAGAAGGAGTTATTAATGATGCTGGAAGTTTAGATATCGACTGGATTAGATTTAAGAAATAATGAATACTATCAAGTCAGTAAAATACCATCTATCGTTGTTTTTTCTAGGGCTGATGTTTTTTCAAAGTTGTTCAGAAGAGAATAAAAGAAAACTTCCCTTTGATGTTAAAAAAGACTTATTCGACACGCTACAGCCTAATGATTTAGGTTTAAAAGTTCCAAAAGGCATCGAAACATATACCATTTTTAAACCCACAGATAGTACAGATCATTTTAGTAATGGAGCAGTAATGACAGCCTTTAAAGGAGTGTTGTATTGCCAGTGGCAAAGCTCAGCCGAAGGTGAAGATTCTGATGATACTTGGCTGGCTTACAGCAGTAGCAAAGATGGGAAAACTTGGAGTAAGCCGATGACTTTAGCAGCATCAATTGAGGATGGTTATTGTACTTCAGGAGGTTGGTGGACCTACAAAGATTCATTAATTGCATACATCAATGTTTGGCCATCAAAAGTATCTCCTGAAGGCGGCTATACGTATTATAAAACAAGTGCAGATGGTGTTAACTGGTCAGAAAAGAAACCTGTTTTAATGGCAGATAATACTCCTATAAATGCCGTATTTGAACAAGATCCACATCAACTAGCTAATGGTCGTATCATTAATGCAGCACATTTTCAACCTGGCTTAGTGGTATCACCAGTTTATACCGATGATCCAAAAGGAGTTAGTGGATGGACGAAAGCAAGTTTCACAAATAATTCTGAAAAAAACAATGTTTCCCAAGAAATAGAACCAAGTAGTTTTGTGAAAAGAGATAGCACATTGGTTATGGTGTTTAGGGATCAGTATAGCTCGTTTCAAACTTTAGCTTCAATAAGTAAAGATAACGGTGAAAGTTGGACAACACCTGTAGAAACAACAATGCCAGACTCTAGATCTAAACAAAGTGCAGGTAATTTTCCAAACGGAACAGCATACATTATCAATAATCCTGTGCAGACCAAATCACGAATGCCATTGGCTGTAACGCTTAGCAACGATGGTAATTTGTTTACAGATGCTTATGTACTTCGTAAAGGAAACGATCTTCAACCTTTAAAATATGAAGGAAAATATAAGCGCTTGGGCTACCATTACCCTAAATCTTTTATTTTCAATAATAGTTTGTATGTGTCTTATACAACTAGCAAGGAAAACGTAGAGTATACTAAAGTTCCATTGAGTAGCCTAAAAACCACTAATCCTTAAAATGATTAATTATGAAATTTCCCCCTAATTATAAACTCATATTTTTTTTAATCGGACTTTGTTTTTTTACAGAGTTATCGGCTCAAGTTCACGATAAATCATGGCGAAATATTATACACACCAAAGATGATGTTTGGTATCAATCTGATGAAGCCAAGCAAATTGCAGAAAACGTATTGTTGTACCAACGCAATATTGGTGGATGGCCAAAAAATGTACAAATGCACTTGCCATTGTCTCAAGATGAAAAAGAGGAATTGTTGAAGCAAAAACAAACCAATGAAGAGACAACGACAGATAATGGAGCTACGATTCAAGAAATGCTATTTCTCTCAAAAATATATGCTCAAACAAAAGATGAAAGGTATAGAAATGCCTTTTTAAAAGGTTTAGATTATATACTGGAAGCGCAATACGATAATGGAGGTTGGCCTCAGTTCTATCCTTTAAAAGAAGGTTATTATTCGCGCATTACCTATAATGATAATTCGATGGTGAACATTATGAACATGCTTCATCAATTCAAAAAAAATACCGACTACTATTCTATAAAGCTTCCAAAAGAACAGTTAGAACGTGTAAATGACGCTTTTAGAATTGGAGTCGATTGCATTTTAAAAACCCAATACAAACAAAACGGTGTTTTAACAGCTTGGTGTGCACAACATGACGAAAAAACTTTAGAACCTGCAAAGGCTAGAGCTTATGAATTGCCATCTTTGAGTGGCGCAGAATCGGCTCATATTGTTATGTTATTGATGTCAATAGAAAATCCATCAAAAGAAATTATCAACGCTGTAAATAGCGCAGTAGCGTGGTTCGAAAAAGTGAAGATTACAGGACTGCGAAAAGACAGAGTGTACAATGATGTTGGAAAGATTATTGACAAACGAATGATTCCAGATGAAAGCGCACCTGCGATTTGGGCACGTTTTATGACACTTGAAGACAATACGCCTTTCTTTTGCGATAGAGATGGTGTTAAAAAAGCCACTTTAGCTGAAATTGGAGACGAAAGAAGAAATGGCTACGCTTGGTATAGAAATGACCCTCAAATGGTGCTAGATGCCTATCCAAACTGGAAAAAGAAATACGATTTATCACAGAAAGATTCGCCATCAAATCCATTTAAAATAGTGGTGGCGAAAGATGGAAGCGGTGATTATACATCTGTTGTTGAAGCGATAAAAAACACCAAGGCTTTTCCTTATGATAGAATCACTATTTTTATTAAGAATGGGGTTTATAAGGAAAAAGTAAAAATCCACGAGTGGAACCAAAATTTATCTTTGGTTGGAGAGAGTAAAGAGAATACTATTATAACCTACGATGACTATTTTAATAAACTAGGATTGGGTAGAAATAGTACATTTTACACCTACACATTATTGGTTGAAGCTAATAACGTGGTGCTAAAAAATCTCACTATTGAGAATTCTTCAGGTGAAGTTGGACAAGCCGTTGCATTATCAGTATTTTCAGATGAAGTCGCTGTGGTTAATTGTAATTTATTAGGCAATCAAGATACTTTGTATGCTTCAGGAAAAGGGAAGCAATATTACAAAGATTGTTATATTGAAGGCACAACCGATTTTATCTTCGGAAGTTCAACAGCCTTTTTTGAAAATTGTCAAATCCATAGTAAAAAGAACTCTTACATCACAGCAGCATCAACACCAAAAGATTCGTTATTTGGTTATGTGTTTAAAGACTGTAAAATTACTGCAAATGAGGATGTAGATGAAGTTTATTTAGGAAGGCCTTGGCGCGTGTATGCGCAAACTGTTTTTATAAATTGTGACTTAGGAAACCATATCTTGCCAATAGGGTGGCACAATTGGTCTAAACCAGAAGCTGAAAAAACAGCCTTTTATGGTGAATATAAAAACTATGGAGAAGGCTATAAACCATCAGAACGTGTGGGATGGTCACATCAATTAAAAAAACGACAAGCAAAAAAATACACATTGAAAAATGTATTAGGTGAATACAAAAAGAAATCAAAAAAAGAATGGTATGAAGCATTATAAAATAATCTTAGTTTTTGTAATTGTTCTGTTTCAATCTTGCGATAAAAAAGTAGAACAGAAAGAAGAGGAAGACACTGTAAAAACTATTGAAAATGTTTCAATTTATACCATAGGAGATTCAACCATGGCAGACAAGCCAAATCCTGATGAAAATCCAGAACGTGGTTGGTGCCAATTATTACCAGAATTTTTAAATGATTATGCTACGGTTTATAACCATGCTGTTAATGGAAGAAGCACAAGAAGTTTTATCACTGAAGGTCGCTGGGATTCTGTGCAAAAACAACTGAAAAAAGGAGATTATGTCTTTATTCAGTTTGGGCACAACGACCAAAAAGAGAATTCTCCAAAACGTTACACCAATCCGCATACGGCTTACAGAAACAATCTTATAAAATTTGTTAAAGACGCTAGGGCAAAAGAAGCCATTCCTGTACTATTTACGTCGATTGTAAGACGAAATTTTAATACATATTCTACATTGGTAGACACGCACGGAGTGTATCCTCTAGAAGCGCGTTTGGTGGCTCAAGAGCAAGATGTACCACTTATAGATTTACAATATTTAACCGAAAAACTAGAGGAATCTTATGGAGTTGAAGCGTCTAAAAAGTTACATCTTCATTACGCTCCAAATGAAATACCATATTATCCTGAAGGGAAAGAAGATGACACACATTTATCGGTTTTAGGTGCAACAGAAGTGGCTAAGTTAGCAGCGAACGAGTTAAGAGAAAAGGTAGAAGGTTTTAATAGTTACATTAAAAAATAATGAGAATAGAAAGTAGATTACAGCAGTATTCACTTTTGCTATGTAGCTTTCTTTTTGTGGCTTGCTTTGCACAAGAGGAAAAAGTTATTCAGCTTTGGCAAGATTCAATTCCAAATGCTATTGAAAATCCGGATTATGAAGAGGTTCAAACCTTTAAAGATTCAATGTTGTGGAGTACAGAAAAAGTTAAAGAACCCACATTAACCATTTTTTCACCAGAGAAACCAAACGGAACAGCAGTAGTTATTTGTCCTGGTGGTGGTTATCATCACTTAGCCATAAATAAAGAAGGATTTAAAATTGCTGAATGGCTAAATACGCTTGGAATCACAGCTTTTGTATTAAAATATAGAATGCCTAATGATAGCATATCGACAAATAAAACCATTGCGCCACTTCAGGATGCGCAACGTGCTATGCGTTATGTGAGGCAAAATGCCAAACACTGGAATTTAGATGAAAATAAAATTGGAGTTCTTGGGTTTTCGGCAGGTGGACATTTAGCATCAACCTTATCTACGCATTATAATGATGCTGTTTACAATGCGGAATATGAAGTTAGTGCAAGACCAGATTTTTCAATATTGGTGTATCCTGTAATTTCGATGAAAGATGGTGTAACACATCAAGGTTCTAAAACGAATTTGTTGGGCGAAACACCATCAAACGAAACTGTTGAATTCTATTCTAACGAAACACAAATTACTTCAGAAACACCAAAAACCATTTTAATTCACGCTACAGATGACAAGTCCGTTCCTGTAGAAAATAGTCTTCAATATTATTTAGCCTTAAAAGAAAACATGGTGCCAGCGGAACTTCATATTTATGAAAAAGGCGGACACGGTTTTGGTTTAGAACGAGGTTTTACCAGTGACGATTGGCCAAAAGCTTGTGAGACTTGGTTAAAGAAAAATGATTTGTAGCAGTTAAATTATTTTAAATAATTCCACTTTTTGAAATCCCAAGACTAAGTCCTCTAAGTTCAGCAAGACCTTTTAAGCGCCCAATAGCAGTATAACCAGCATACGAATTGTTGTGTTTTAAATCATCAAGCATTTGATGACCGTGATCTGGTCGCATATGTAGCGAAATGTTGTGTTCTTTTTCAATCTTTAAAACTGCTTTTACAATCTCAAATATATCCGAAGAACCCTCAAGGTGATGGTCTTCGTAAAAACTACCATCGTCTTCTCGCTTCACATTTCTAAGATGAAGAAAATGAATTTTATCTTTGAATTTCTCTATCATCTTAGGTAAATCATTGTTTTCATTCGCACCCAAAGAACCTGTACAAAATGTAATACCGTTTGAAGGACTATCAACAAAACCAACCAAATCATCCAAGTCACGTTCTGAAGTGATGATGCGAGGCAATCCCATAATATCAAAAGGTGGGTCGTCTGGATGAATGGCCATCTTCACACCCAATTCTTCCGCAAGTGGAATAATTTCATTCAAAAAATAGGACAAATTAGATTTTAAATCGGAATGCGATAGGTCTTTATATTGCGCTATCATCTTCTTGAATGTCGGAATATCAAGGTCATCAACTGTGCCAGGTAACCCTTTTAAAATACCATCTTTTAAACGTTGAATTTCGGTTTTAGACATAGCTTCATAGCGCTGTTTAGCCTTAGCTAAAATAGCTTCGTCGTAATCCTTTTCAACGTCATTGCGTTGCATTATGTAGCATTCAAAAACAGCCATTTCAACCTTATCGAATCGTAATGCTGTGCTGCCATCTTCGAGTTCCCAAAAAAGATGTGTACGCGTCCAATCTAAAACAGGCATAAAGTTGTAGCACACATTTTTTACACCACATTTAGCCACGTTTATAAGGCTTTGTTTATAGTTTTCTATACGTTTTGTATAGTTGCCTTGACGCAGTTTTATGTTTTCATGAATAGGAATACTTTCAATAAAGGACCATTCTAATCCTGCATTTAGAATTTCATTTTTTGTAGCTTGAATGTCTTCAATAGGCCAAATTTCGCCATTTGGAATATGGTGCAGTGCAGTAACTACACCAGTTGCACCAGATTGTCTAATATCCGAAAGGGTTACAGCATCAGATTTGCCAAACCATCTAAAAGTTTCTGTCATTTCTTAATTTTTAAACACCACTAAAAGCACCAAATCCACCGTCAACGTGGATAACGGTTCCTGTCATAAATTTTGAAGCATTACTAGCTAAAAGTTGCACTGCACCATTAAGTTCTTCGGAATTTCCAAAACGTTTCATAGGTGTGCTTTTTATAATGGTTTCACCACGTTCGGTTAAAGAGCCATCTTCATTAGTCAATAATTTTCGGTTTTGGTCCGCAAGGAAAAACCCAGGTGCAATAGCATTGACTCTAATTTTATCGCCAAATTTATGAGCCATATCTACAGCCATCCAACGTGTAAAGTTTTCCATAGCAGCCTTTGAAGCCGAGTAGCCAACAACACGTGTTAATGCTTGCGCTACAGCAACAGAAGAAACGTTAATGATAGAACCACCATTTTGCTCGGTCATTTGTTTCCCAAAGACCAACGACGGAATCACGGTTCCCATTAAATTTAAGTCTGTTACTTTTTGAAAGTCGTCTAATGAGATGTTAAATAATGATTCAGAAGGTGATAAAGTAGCGCCAGGCATATTTCCGCCAGCTGCATTAATGAGCACATCAATTTTTTGCCACTTTTCTAGAAGTTGAGTTTTAACGTTTTCTAGGTTTGCTTTGTCTAATACATCAGCTTTAATACCCATGGCATTGGTTGCTGAAAGTTGCGCTGCAAAATCTTTAGCTTTGGCCTCATTTCTACCAAGTATAGCCACTTTAGCACCAGATTTAACCAAGTGCTTTGCCATACTGGAGCCTAATACTCCATAACCACCTGTAATGATGATGACTTTATCTTTTATATCGAGGATGTTCATTGTTTCGTGTTTTTAATTTTTTTTATCTGAGGATTCCCTAACTATTAATTCCGATTTTAAGATGTTTTTGTTTAAGATTGGCTTCCAATTCTCATCATTAATTCGACTTAAGAACGTTTCAGCAGCAATTTTACCTATTTCGGCACTATGCTGATTTACTGTTGAAATTGTTGGACTTACCAAAGATGTAAATGGTTCGTTTCCAAAACCAATCAAACAAATATCTTCAGGGACATTTATATGATGCTCATTCAATACCTGAAGTGCTCCTAGAGCAGCATAATCACTCGCCACATAAACAGCATCAGGGAGTTGTTCTAACTGCAAAAACTTTTGCATCATTTCTCTACCATCTTCAAGCGTAAGACTACTTTCAGTAAGTAAATTTTGGTCTAAAGGTAGGTTGTGTTTCGTTAATGCGTCAATATAACCTCTTATTCTATTGTTAAAAATTCGAGTTCGTCTATAACCACCAATATGAGCAATACGCTTACATCCTTTTTCAACTAAATGCTCAACAATCATGTGACTACTATCGTAATCATTGATACCAACATAATCTACATTAAGGTCGTTTTCACCACGATCAAAAAGAATCAATGGAATTCCTTTAGATTTTATTTTCTCGTAATAGGAAAGGTCAGTTGTTTCATTTGCCATTGAAGCAATTATACCGTCAACTTGAGTATAAAGTAAGGTGTCTATATTTTTACACTCTTTTTTAAAAGATTCTTTGGACTGAGTAATGATAATATTATAACCAGCCTTGTCTAGAACAGCTTCCATACTTTCAATAACAGATGAAAAGAAATTACTATTTGTACGAGGTACAATGACACCAACTAAGTTGCTTTTACCTTTTCTTAAAGCACTTGCGAGGTGATTAGGTTGGTAGTTTAATTCTTTAGCAACACGTTTTACATCTTCTTTAGTTTGTTTACTAATTCGGGAATCATCATGAAGCGCTTTAGATACTGCGGCAGCAGAAATATTAAGTACATTGGCAATGTCTTTTATTGTCGTTCTTTTTTTATTTCCCAAGATTTTATATATTTGCTTAATCGTTTAAGCAAATTTAAGCTTTTTGTTCTGTAAAATCAAAACCAGATACGTTTTGATTTATTTTTAAAATATTTGGTTAAACGTTTAAGCAAGATAACTAATTAAACAATTTTCAAATGAAAAAAGTAGTCACTTTTGGGGAAATAATGCTAAGATTAGCACCTCAAGGATTTTTAAGATTTTCTCAAGCATCTAGTTTTGATGTTGTATATGGAGGTGGAGAGTCTAACGTAGCGGTTTCGTTAGCTAATTATGGTGTGCCAGTAGATTTTGTAACACGTTTACCAAAAAATGATATTGGTGAGTGTGCTATGATGGAAATGCGTAAAAGAGGTGTAGGTGTTGATAAGATTATTTATGGTGGTGACCGTTTAGGAATTTATTTCTTAGAAACAGGTGCTGTAAGTAGAGGAAGTAAAGTAGTATATGATAGAGCACATTCTGCAATTTCTGAGATTGAGCCAGGCATGGTAGACTGGAAAGCAGTTTTTAAAGATGTCGCTTGGTTCCACTGGACAGGTATTACACCTGCTATCTCTCAAGGTGCTGCAGACGCTTGTTTAGAAGCTGTAAAAGTGGCAAGTGAAATGGGTGTTACTATTTCAACAGACTTAAACTATAGAGCAAAGCTTTGGACGTATTGTGATGATGCACACAGAGAAAAAATAATGACAGAATTAACATCGTACTGTGACATCGTTTTAGGTAATGAAGAAGATGCAGAAAAGCATTTTGGTATTCACCCAGAAGGTTTAGATGTACACAAGCATGGACACGATGTAAAAGCAGAAGCGTTTTTATCTGTTTGTAAGCAAATGATGGCCAAGTTTCCTAAAGCTAAAAAAGTAATTACAACTTTAAGAGGATCAATTTCTGCTTCTCATAACACTTGGGCTGGTGTATTATACGATGGAGAAAAAATGTATGAAACACGTCAGTATCAAATCACTGATATTGTAGATAGAGTTGGTGGTGGAGATTCATTTATGGGTGGATTAATCTACGGATTATTAAAATACCCTGAAGATGATCAAAATGCATTAGACTTTGCTGTTGCTGCTTCATGTTTAAAGCACACTATTAAAGGTGATGCTAACTTAGTAACAGTTTCTGAAGTAGAAAAATTAATGGGAGGTGATGCTTCTGGACGTGTAGCAAGATAAGTTATGGCAAATTATTCAAGAATAGAAGTTGTAAATGTTATGAAACAAACCGGTTTAGTACCGTTGTTTTATAACTCAGATATTGAAGTAAGTAAAAAAGTAATTAAGGCTGTTTATGATGGTGGCGCAAGATTACTAGAGTTTACTGCAAGAGGAGATTTTGCTCACGAAGTTTTTGGTGAGTTAAACAAATATGTTCTTAAAGAACTTCCAGGAATGATCATGGGTGTTGGTTCTGTAACCGATGCTGCATCTGCGTCTCGTTTTATGGCGCTTGGTGCTAACTTTATCGTCACACCTGTATTAAGAGAAGATATTGCTGTTGTTTGTAATAGAAGAAAAGTAATGTGGTCTCCAGGATGTGGTTCTTTAACTGAAATCTGTCGTGCTGAAGAATTAGGTTGTGAGGTTGTAAAGTTATTCCCAGGTGGTATCTACGGACCAGATTTTGTTAAGGCAATAAAAGGGCCTCAACCTTGGACAAGCATTATGCCTACAGGTGGTGTATCTCCAACTAAAGAAAACCTAGAAGGCTGGTTTAAAGCTGGAGTAACTTGCGTTGGGATGGGGTCAAAATTAATCGCTAAAAATGCCGATGGTAATTACGATTTAGCAAAGATTGAGTCGGATACTAAAAATGCAATTACAATAATTAAAGAATTACAATAATAAGATGTTAAAGACTTCAAGAATTACAATGAAGGAGCTTTCTGAGCTTTCAGGTTACTCTGTTTCTACAGTGTCTAAAGCTTTGAATGGAAAACAAGATATTAGTCCAGATGCCACTGAATATATTAAATCACTGGCTAAAAAGTTTAACTACGTACCTAATAAATTTGCTTTAGCATTACGAGGTATAAAGACAAAATCTATTGCAGTTGTAATTCCTGAAGTCACATTAAATCATTACAGTAAAGTGCTTTATCATTTGCAAGAAATAGCTGAAATAAAAGGATATAGAGTTATTTTGTTTCAGACATTTCATAGTGAGAAAAAGCAATATAGTTGTATTAATAGTCTTAATGATGGTTCTATTGATGGTGTTTTTCTAATTTCAGATGCGCCAAATGAGAATAGCGATTTAAGACTAAAAAATACACCTCTTATACAATTGGGAGTTAACCAATATAATACTGATAAAGAAATAAAAGAATTGTCTTCTTCTGGTTTTAGTAAGTTTTTAAAGCTAGATTGCTAGCAAATACTACTTAATGCCTAAAAGTTAATGAAGAAGGCAATTTTTTATATGGTAATAAGTGCCATAGCATTTACTCTGTTAAATGTTACAGTAAAATCATTAGGGCAATTTAGTGTTTATCAAATTGTTTTTTTTAGAGCTCTAGGATCTTTATTTTTTACTTTTCCTTTTTTACTAAAGAATAAAATATCAATATATGGTAAAAAGAAGACGCTATTAGTACTTAGAAGTATTTTTGGTCTTTCTTCTATGTTGTTGTTCTTTATGTCTCTTAGGTATATTACAATGGGTACAGCAGTATCAGTTAGATATATTGCTCCAATTTTTGCATCAATTTTTGCTGTTTTTCTGTTGAGAGAAAAAATTAAACCTATACAATGGTTTTTTTTAGCACTTGCTTTTTCTGGTGTTTTAGTATTAAAAGGTTTTGGAGAAGATCTTCAAATAGAAGGGATTGTATTCTCTTTTATTTCAGCTGTTTTTGCGGGACTTGTTTATATCACTATTAGGGAAATAGGAGATAAAGATCATCCTGTTGTTGTTGTCAATTACTTCATGCTTATTTCTACTGTTATAGGAGGTTTGCTCTCAATTAATGATTGGAAAACACCAATTGGTTACGAATGGTTAGTTTTAATGAGCCTCGGAGTATTTGGGTATTTTGCTCAGTTGTATATGACAAAAGCAATGCAAATAGGAGAAACCAACCAAATAACACCATTTAAGTATCTTGAAGTGGTGTTTACAACTATTGTAGGATTACTCTGGTTTAACGAGACTTATAGCTTTTATATCTTATTGGGTATGTTGATTATTATATTAGGATTAACATTGAACTTAATTTTTAAGAAATCATAAAAGGTCAATTGCTAAACAGAATAAGAATAATATCGAAACTATACCTAAAAAAATAAAAGCCTTGTATTTTCAATAGATACAAGGCTTTTTTGTGGAGTCGGAGAGAATCGAACTCTCGTCCAAACAAGTAACCAAAGGGCTTTCTACACGTTTATTCTTTTCTTGTTTTTTCGATGTAAAGCTGGCTAAAGACAGCCTACTTTACACTTAGCTTTTTAATCTCGAAAAGGCATCAAAGCGCTACCCAATCTTGGTCAATTTTTACGATGCCTCTAAAAAGAACGCCACTAACCAAGGCTTTCTGGAGACATTTAGCCTTCCTACCTTGTAGGAATGAAGCTTGAAATCTTACTATAATTCAGATTAAGCAGCTAAAGCGTAGTTATTCTCGCCGTTTAAAATTTGGTCTAGCCTTTTACGTGTTTCAAAACCATTACACGACGTGCTTACCATTTAATTAATCTCGCTGTCAAAACCAGTCGACCCCAAAATTTTAAAGGTAAAGGAGCGCGAAGTTACAAAAAAAGTTGTGCAACCTCTTAAATCCATTTATTTTCGTGCAAAAATTATTCCATATTATAAATTGGCATTTTGTCAGTTTTCAAAATAGTATTTGCATGAAATTCGCCATTATAAAAGAACGTAAAAATCCACCAGACAGACGTGTTGTATTCTCTCCAGAAACCTTAGCAGAAGCCAGAGAAAAATTTCCAGAAGCAGAGTTTGTTGTTGAGTCTTCAGATATACGTGTGTTTCCAGATGAGGCTTATGCTAAATTAGGATTTACAGTTACAAATGATGTGTCCGATGCTGACGTGATGATTGGCGTAAAAGAAGTTCCAATTGAAAATTTAATTCCCAATAAAAAGTACTTCTATTTTTCGCATACCATAAAAAAGCAGCCTTATAATCGTAAGTTGCTAAAGGCAATGTTAGAGAAAAATATAGAAATGTATGACCACGAAACTATTGTAAAACAAAGTGGTGCTCGTTTAATTGGTTTTGGTCGTTATGCTGGTTTGGTAGGTGCTTACAATGGCTTTAGGGCTTTAGGACTTAGAGACGGTTTGTTCAATTTGCCAAAAGTAGAGACACTTGCAGATTTAGAAGAAGTAAAAGCTGAGCTTGATAAAATTACCATTCCAAATATTAAAATATTACTCACTGGAACCGGAAAAGTAGCCTATGGCGCTAAAGAAATTTTAGACCATTTGGGTATAAAACAAGTTAGTGATGCTCTGTATTTAACTTCAGAATTTACAGAACCCGTTTATGTTATGGCAGACGTAATGGAATATGCCAAGCGTAAAGATGGTAAGGTAGGTGATAAGTATAAATTCTATAAAGATCCAACAGGTTACGAAAGTAATTTTATGCCTTACGCAAAGCAAACCGATTACTTTATAGCAGGTCACTTTTACGGCAATAATGCACCATATTTGTTTACACGAGAAGACGCTAAGCATCCTGATTTCAGAATCAATTTGGTAGCCGATGTATCTTGTGATATTGATGGTCCTGTGGCTTCAACCATTCGTCCGTCAACCATAGCAGATCCATTTTATGGTTACAATCCGCAAACTGAGCAAGAAGTGGCTTTTGATGCCGAAGGAGCAATTACCGTTATGGCTGTAGATAATTTACCTTGTGAGTTACCAAAAGATGCTAGTGAAGGCTTTGGTGAAACTTTTGTTGAGCATGTTATTCCTGCATTTTTCAATAATGATGAACGTGGTATTTTAAAACGAGCAAAAATCACAACAGCAGATGGTAAGTTGACTGAGCGTTTTAAATATCTTCAGAATTATGTAGAAGGGAAGGAGTAAGGTTCTTTACCATCCAATATCCAACTAGTAAAAAACCACCAAAACCCAAAGTAAAGAGCCAAGCTGTAACATTTTGAAATGGGGATGTTATAATTTTGAATATATCAGAAATTAATACTTGTGGATTACTAATGATTTCCCATGAATTGTATCTGAGAAATCGCCCTAGGTAAACACCAAACCCACATAGAAACATTAAAGTTATTGTGAAAAACGGAATCGGAATACGTTTAAATTTTTGTGAAATTAATTGCTTCATATCCAAAACAGAAAGATAGAAAAGAAATAATCCACTCATCGCAAACGATAGTACAACCAAAATATCAAGCCACATCAAATGGTAGTTACTTTCTTTAAGATGAATAAGATCTGTAACAAGATAAGGAGCATTAGGTAAAAAAGCTAACCAAACTAAAAACCAAAACCCTAGTTTCAATTTACTTAGTTTTTGTTTTGTGTTTAGGTACATTGTGATGGCGTACGGAATAATTGCCAAAAAGACATTCCAAACTAAGAATAGGTAGAAGAAGGATTTATTCAGTTTTATTCTAACCATTAGTGTAATGATGCTAAAAGTTAGTGCAACTGTGACTAATGATAGCGTTTTAAACTTTGATTGTATGAGTGTTTTTATAGTTTCCATTGTAATATTCTATGATTAAAACTGTGATAATTCCTAAGGTATAAGCTACTAAATCTCCAAATTGAAATGTGCTACCAAAAATGAGATTTGCAGCAGTACTATCTTGTAAATTAAAGTAGGCTAAGAATGGTGTGAGTTGGAGCAATTCTATACCATAAGCAATAAAGAGGACGACCAAAGCAGAGGCCCTCACACTCATATTGGTACACCCTCTAAATATTGCATATAGTAAAATAACCACCAGATAATCACCAAAGGTGTAGCGGATAAATCCGGTTTTTATGATAAGTGCTATTGCTAGTTCAATTAAGAACAAGAAATGAGCTATAGCTAGGTAGTATTTGTTGAATTGAAGTTTCATAATAATAAATTTCTTTTTTTCGTTTAAAAAATTTAGGTTGTTCATGGCAGATTGGTTTGATTTGGTTCAATGGCAAAAGTTTTTTTAGAAGATTTAATTTTTTTTCTCCATAGAAATAAGGCTAAAAAGTAAACCGAGGAGAAATAGTAAATAACAAGTATTGAATTGTTGAAAGTGACAATAAATGCTATACAAATCGATGTTAAAGCAATGATGTAGTAGGGGAAACAGAGTTTAAAAATGTATTTGGTGTCAATTGATGTAGTGAAGGACCAAAACACACAGGCAATACTTATCCTTATAATGGTATAGGTTGCTAGAACAATAAATGTTAAACCAAAGATTACTATTGCAATCATGCTACTTATTTTTTAAAATTATGTTGTCATATTGAAGTTCTTGCCAAGAATTTGTGTTTAATTCCATGCAATATTTTTCATATTTTTTCTGAATTCTATCGAGTGAGTTTTTGTCTAAAGTCCTAGTTTCTGTCTCTTCTTTAAGTAAAAATGTGTTGTTGTCAGACAAATCAATCAGATAGTTAATATCCATAGATTTTGCGTACTTAAAGTTGTAGTTGGTAATATGGTAATCCCAATTAATCATTGCAGCCACAACCAATACCACAAATGCTGCTTTGGTGTTTAGCCTAAATAAATACCAGATGTTTTTTGTTTTATCAATTTTTATGAGCGTGGTTATAAGACCTGTTAGTGTTAAGACGAGATACACCAATACACCAATACGTTTATAGGTTAGTCCAAAGTAATAGATGTATTGACTGTTTTTTATTGCAATACTCAGCGCCAAAATAGCATTAAGAAGTATCCATGCAAATGCTAAGTTTTTCACTGTTTTGTTTTCTTTATAAAAGTTAAGATTGCCTCTAAAAACATAAAGTAGAATGATGATAGCTATAACAATAGAAGCTATTAAGGCATTAATGCCACTATGTACTTGAGTTGAAAATACAGACGCTCTAATGTCTAAGTTGGTAAGAATAAATGTGATGTCTGTTACAAGAAAAATGACGATAAGAATATTCAGTAAAGCAATTAGGATGATGCCTAGCTGGTTTTCTTGTTTCAATTTTGGTATTGAAAAATCTTTTGTTTTAAATAAAAGGTTACTAGTTTTTAAATCTTGAGATGTAGCAGGTTCTACTTCAATTGGTTTATGAATGTTTGCAAATAAATAGTACCCAAGTCCTGCAAATAGTAGCCATTGAATATTGATAAAACTAAAATCAATCTTTTCTATAAGGTTATTAAAAATTGGATTTCCGTTTTGGTACAATCCAATAAATATGATAACAATTGCTGCGGGAATGATAATAATTTTTGTCAGATGAGTATAATCAATTTCTTTTTTTGATTCTACCTTTTGTGCGGTTTCATCTACTGTGAAATTACGATGAAAAAATCCTGCGATGGTTGTATATAAGCCATTTAACCAATTAACATAAATAGAAGCTTTGTTTTGTGATAACAACCCGATAAGTGTAAAAAATGAAACCATATTTGCAATGATGGAGAGTGCAGAATCATGAAAAAAGACAGCAAGTCCTGTAGCTAGGTAAAAGCCAGAATAGATAATGGTTCTTTTACTTTTAAAATCGTCTTTGTTGTTGATAACAAGTACGATAAGTGTAAGGATGCTAAATAAAAAGAGGTTTAATCCAATGCTTTTGTCATAAAATAATGTGCTAAATAATAGCGCTGAGATAAATAATATTAGTTTTTTCATTTTTTGTTCATTAAAGTACTTTGTATTTCAAAGTAAAAGATTAAAAAAATTTATGTGACGTTCATTCGTTTTATGTCTTGTTTGTAAGCAGAAGGCAAAAGCACTTCTTTTATCATCCAATCTAACTTGATGCTTCTAAAGAGTTTATAAACAGAAACCAATGGTGTTAATAATGATGTTTTTCTTAAGTTAAGCATTTGTCTTACTGAGTCTGGCAACAGCAAAATTTGGGACTCTAATAAAAGACGGTATCTAAAAAAGCCTAAATGTTTTCTGTATTGTCTATAAAGGTCTTTGGTTAATTTGCTATGATCTAGGTTTTGGTTTAAATGTATTTTTCTGGCCATTTCAAAGTCAGAATAGGTAAGTGGTAGGTCTTTTATTTTTATTCTACCACCAACTCTATTAAACACATTCAAAACTTCTTGTTTTTCGCTAATCGTTAGCGGTCTTTGAAGTAATTCATAAGAACGAATAGAATAATCTATCAGCATATAGAGTACATCTTTGTATGCCCATTCTGGGATGTTCTGACCTCGACTTTTTTCTACCGAACCATGAATGGAGTTAATAGTATCAATAGCTTTTATGGCAGCGTCTTTTTCTGAAAAGACAATAGCTCTAGCATAATTAACGGTTGAAAATAAACGGTCTAAAGGCTCTTTTGGTAATTTACCTGTAAAATAGAGCCAATCCACAGCCTTGTTAAGCGCAAATTCAGCAGAAGCACCAGCAAAAACCATTAAAATGGTATCGCTTTTGCCCCAAATTTCTCTAACAATAGAATCTTTATCTACAAAATGCTCCATTACTGTTTAAGTTTTACTAATCAATTTTTCTAGCGCTTCAATATGTTTTTTAAATTCTGCTTTTCCGAGTTTGGTTGCACTATATCTGGTATTTGGTTTACGACCAATAAATTGTTTTTCAACTAAAATATATTCTGCATTTTCTAGAGCCTTGGTGTGGCTTGCCAAATTGCCATCTGTAGCTCCAAGTAGTTCTTTTAAGGTTTTAAAATCTGCATATTCGTTTACCATAAGAACAGACATAATACCAAGTCGTATTCTATGATCAAAAAGTTTATTTATGTTATTAATTATACTCAATGTTTATTATTCTGCTTAGACTTTTAGTACTCAAAATTTATCTTTTATGGCGTTACCTATCATACTTAAAATGCATCCACGTTCCATAAATAATGTGCATTATTCCAAAACCAATAACCCAAAGCCAAAATCCATAACCAGGATAATAGCTTGCAATTAATCCCAATATAATCTGAATATACCCTAAATATCTAATATCGCCTAAACTATATTTTGAAGCACTTACTAAGGCTAAACCATAAAAGATAAGCATTAAACCACCAGTTTGTCCATAACGTCCTTGGTCTAAAATAATAAGGCAATATAAACCACCAACAATTAAAGGGATGAGAAAATTTAATAATAGACGTTGTGATGAACTATCCCATATTTTTTCGTCATTCCTTTTAGCTTTTCTTACTGTAAGGATTATCCCAGTTAAAGCACTTAATACAGCAACCATTATTAGTACAACCATGCAAGTCCAAAACACCCAACCGTGGAATATGTATAGTTTACCATTACTATAAGTGTTTACAAGCCAAAATGCTATATACGCACCGATTAAAGCATATATTCCTGCTAAGATGCCTGACAAGCCACTTAATGAAATAAAACGCGAAGATTTATTCATTAAATGTTTTATCTCGCTAATGTCTTTTAAATAGTCTTCGTTGCTCATAATTTAAAGTACTTTGAAATACAAAGTAAAATAAATTATTTCAATTCAGCAAAACAATTTTAGAAGATATTAACTAAATTTATGTTCTAAGAATTAACTTATAACAATAATTATGGATTTAATCGAATTACTTTTAGCTGTTGCAAATATCTCAGGTGGAATATTATTAGGGCTTGCAACATTAGATAAATGGGATGGAGAGAGTAACTTTTTTAATAAAATTGCTGGTTTTTTAGCACCATTTCAAACTGCGATAGGGCTTGGTCTGATAATTTTAGCTATTCTTGAGTTTTGGGATGGACTGTTATATAACATAGCTAGTATACTTGGAGGTATATTATTATTAACACATGCCTTTGGCAAAGTACCATCCTTAGAAACCAGTCTTAGAAAGCTATCGGCTAAATTAATGCCCTTTAAAGCTATAATAGGTATTGGTCTAATTGTTATTGGTATTATACAAGTGTTTTAATTGAACCCTGCTGAAGACTATATTTTAAAACAAGATGAGCCTTATAAAACTATTTTGTTACAGCTTCAAGCTATAATAGAGGCAGTCTTACCCAATGCAGAATTACTTTACAAATGGCGAATCCCGTTTTACTATAGTGACGGTATTCCTATATGCTTTCTCAATAAATCTAAAGACTATGTAGATTTTGCCTTTTGGCATTTTGATAAATTAGAAAAATATTCAGAGTATTTTATAGATGCGAATAGAAAATCCGTACGTTCACTCCGTTTTAAATCTGTTGAAGATATTAATGATGAAGTTCTCGTCTATGTACTACAAAAGCAGTTAGAGATTAATACTAATCCGTTTAAGCTCATTCTGGGTAAGAAAAAAACTTAAATTTTTATCATTTTAGCTTTTTAACAGCTCTACTCAATTTTCTGTTTAAATTGATACTAAGACTAAGTCTATGGTTTGAAATACCACTTATTGAGTTTTTAAAACTAATACCATAACCATAGGTAAGATTGAACATTCCACCAATGCTTGCGCCAAATTCTGGTAAAATTCTGAATTCAGATTCATTATTTTGATAATAATTAAGAGCAGATAATCTTACAGAAAAGAAAGTTATTGAAATCTCATAACCCAACTTTGGTGCAATTATAAAATCTTCGTTGCTCTTTAAGTTGGTTTCAAAACCCGCTCTAAACCCTTCAAATCCTACAATGGGAAGAATCTTGGGTGGAAAATCTGCGCTGACTTTACCAACGGAAATATTAAATTCGGTAAATACTTCTTTTTGAATAAGAATGCCAGGAGAAAAAACAAATTCTATTTTTTCCCGTTCTTTTGATAATTGAGTTTCTCCCGATTGAGAAAAACTCTGACCACTTAAAAATATAAAAATGATTAAAAAAATACGTTTAATCATCATTATAATCCAGTCACTACTTTACGAATCTTTGTTAGGTTGGTTAATAAGTCTTCAAGATTATCTAAATGTAACATGTTTGCACCGTCACTTTTAGCATTAGCAGGATCAAAATGCGTTTCAATAAATAGACCATCTACATTATTAACCACACCGGCTCTGGCAATAGTTTCAATCATATCAGGTCGTCCGCCAGTAACTCCAACACTTTGGTTGGGCTGTTGTAAAGAATGCGTAACATCTAAAACTGTAGGTGCGAATTTACGCATTGTTGGTATACCCCTAAAATCTACAATCATATCTTGGTAGCCAAACATGGTGCCTCTATCTGTTATCCAAGCTTTATCACTGCCAGTATCCTTTACTTTTTGGACAGCGTGTTTCATGGATTCAGGACTCATAAATTGTCCTTTCTTCAAATTAACAACTTTACCTGTTTCTGCAGCTGCGACTACCAAATCTGTTTGCCTTACTAAAAAAGCCGGGATTTGTAATACGTCTACATACTCTGCAGCCTTTTTTGCATCTGAAACTTCATGAATATCTGTTACTGTTGGTATATCGAAGGTTTCTGAAACTTTCTTTAGAATTCTTAATGCTTTTTCGTCTCCTATACCTGTAAAACTATCAATTCTGCTTCGGTTGGCTTTTTTAAAACTACCTTTAAAAACATAAGGAATTTGTAGCTTATCTGTAATCGAAACTACCTTTTCGGCAATACGTAGTGCCATATCTTCTCCTTCAATAGCACAAGGGCCACAAAGCAAAAAGAAATTGTCGGAATCTGTGTGTTTTAACTTAGGAACTGTTGTCAAAGCTTTAGACTTAATTGTTAAGCCACAAAGATAACATTTTAAAATACCTTTTTAATACTATTTCTTATAATCCAAAGAGACATTATAAAGTTTCCAAAAACCAGTGCACCACCATAAAAAAGCAAACGCTTGGCGGATTCAGACCAATTCATAATGTTAAGTAAGTTAAAGAAATAAGCAACAATCATGTAAGAGGATAAGCAAACGAATACAATTCCTAAAGAGAAATTTAACTCTCTATTAGGTCTAATCAGTTGCCATAAAAAGGGAATACCAAACAATAATATTGGATAAGCAGAAATTCCTTCACTTCTATTAATAACAGTAAACCAATAGGCTACTATACTAATAAAATAGAGGTATGGAATAAACTTGGTGTATTTGCTAATTGCATTCATCTGTTTTAAAATATTAGGGTTCAGACGTAAACAGCCCAATTAGCGGTTGATTTTGAAGGCTTTTACTATTAATCAAATTTAATAACGACAAGATACAAACTGAAATTGTCTCATCTTTAAAATATAACATATAATTAACGATTTGAAAGGAATATGATGTACCTTTGCGCGCTTAAAATCAGCATCAGTTATGACGAAGATTAAAAACATTGCAATTATTGCACACGTAGACCACGGAAAAACTACCTTGGTTGATAAGATTATGTACCATTGTCAGTTGTTTCGTGAAAACGAAAACACAGGAGATTTAATTCTCGATAACAATGATTTAGAACGTGAAAGAGGTATTACAATTACTTCTAAGAACGTTTCTGTGGTTTATAAGGATACTAAAATCAATATTATTGATACACCTGGTCACGCCGATTTTGGAGGAGAAGTAGAACGTGTATTAAATATGGCTGATGGTGTATTGCTATTGGTTGATGCTTTTGAGGGACCAATGCCTCAAACACGTTTTGTGTTGCAAAAAGCTATTGATCTAGGGTTGAAACCTTGTGTTGTTGTAAACAAAGTTGACAAAGAAAACTGTACACCTGAAGAAGTACACGAAAAAGTGTTTGATCTTATGTTTGAACTTGGTGCTGAAGAGTGGCAGTTAGACTTCCCAACAGTTTATGGTTCTGCAAAGAACAACTGGATGAGTGAAGATTGGCAAAAGCCAACTGAAAATATCGAACCGTTGTTAGATATGGTTATTGAGCATATTCCTGAGCCAAAAATTGAAGAGGGTACAACTCAAATGTTAATTACGTCTTTAGATTTCTCAAGCTTTACCGGACGTATCGCTATTGGTCGTTTAACTCGTGGAACGTTAAAGGCTGGTCAACCTATTTCTTTGGTAAAAAGAGATGGTTCTATAGTAAAAAGTAAGATAAAAGAACTTCATACGTTTGAAGGTTTAGGACGCTTAAAAGTAGAGGAAGTACAAGCAGGAGATATTTGTGCTATTGTTGGTTTAGAAGGTTTTGAAATTGGAGATACCGTTGCCGATTTTGAGAACCCTGAAGGATTAAAAACTATCGCTATCGATGAGCCAACAATGAGTATGCTGTTTACGATTAATGATTCGCCTTTTTTTGGTAAAGATGGAAAGTTTGTTACATCGCGTCACATTAAAGAACGTCTTACTAAAGAGCTTGAAAAAAACTTAGCGCTTAGAGTAGAAGAAACTAATAGTGCAGATAAGTTTATGGTGTTTGGTCGTGGTGTATTACACTTATCGGTTTTAATCGAGACTATGCGTCGTGAAGGTTATGAGCTTCAAATTGGTCAGCCACAAGTAATCATTAAAGAAATTGATGGTGTAAAGTGCGAGCCTTTTGAAGAAATGACAATCGATTTACCAGAAAATGTATCTGGTAAAGCCATTGAAATGGTAACAATGCGTAAAGGTGAAATGCTTAGTATGGAAGCCAAAGGCGACCGTATGGTGTGTGAATTTATAGTGCCATCTCGTGGTATTATTGGTTTACGTAATCAATTACTAACAGCAACAGCTGGTGAAGCAATTATGGCACACCGTTTTAAAGAATATCAACCTTTAAAAGGTGGTATTCCAGAACGTCAAAACGGTTCTCTAGTATCTATGGAAAATGGTACTGCAATTCCGTATTCTATTGATAAACTACAGGAAAGAGGTAAGTTTTTTATAGATCCAGGTGAAGATATTTACGAAGGACAAGTTATTGGTGAAAACTCTCGTCAAGATGATATGACGGTTAATGTTACTAAAACCAAAAAGCTAAGTAACGTACGTTCTGCAGGTGCAGATGATAAAGCTAAGATTGTTCCAGCAATTAAGTTTTCGTTGGAAGAAGCTTTAGAATATATTCAAAAAGACGAATATGTTGAGGTAACACCTAACCATTTAAGATTACGTAAAATCTTATTGAAAGAGGTAGATCGTAAACGAAATAAGAATTTGTAAGAACTATTTTTTTATAATTTTAAAAAAGAGAAATACCCCTGGGTGTTTCTCTTTTATGTTATAAAAGGCTTATGGAACTATTTGGAATTACAGGAACAGAGTATATAGGGTATTTAGCATCTTTAATGGTGTTGTTGTCATTTACCATGAAAGATGTAAAGAAACTGCGAATGGTAAATATGACAGGTTGTGTTTTGTTTGTTGTTTACGGATTTTTAATGCCAACTCTTCGTGTTGGTTTGCCGATTATTATTGCTAATACCGCTATTTTAGGTGTTAATATGTTTTACTTGGTTAAAGGGAAAAAGTAAGATAAAATCACTTTAGAGTGTTTAACCTTTTTGATTGAAATCTGTAATTTCTCTGATTTTATATGGTCTTGTATTTTGTGTTTCGTAATAGGTTCGCATTTGTAAATCTATTGCTATACCTGTTGTGAAGAGTTGAACACCTACTACTAATAATAATACTCCTAAGATAAGGAGTGGTCTGTCACCAATATCATTACCTAGAATTTTTTCAACCAATAAGTAGATATTAATTACAGCTCCAATAGCAAAAAATAAGATGCCAAGGTTTCCTAGAAGATACAAGGGTTTTTGTAAATAATTACGTTGGAATAGGATTAGGAGAATATCATTTATAACTTTAAAAGTTCTCCCTAATCCATATTTAGATTTTCCGTGTATTCTTCGATTATGATTTACATTTATTTCACCCACACGAGCACCATTAAGATATGCTAATAATCCTATAAATCGGTGCATTTCACCATATAGATTTAATTCTTTGGCAATGTTATTTTTAAAAATTTTCAAAGCACATCCATGGTCTTTTATATTAAGTTTAGTTGCTTTTCTAATTAAGAAGTTAGCAATCTTAGATGGCAGTTTTTTTAAGAAACTATCTTTTCTATTGTTTCTAATTCCAACAACTAAATCCCAATTTTCGCTATGCATCTTTTGGAGCATAATAGGTATATCATTAGCATCATTTTGTAAATCACCATCCATAGTTATAATGTATTCGCCTTGAGCATTATCAATACCGGCTGCCAAAGCCGAACTTTGTCCATAATTTTTACGAAATTCTATAAGTGTTACTTTTGGATGGTTTAAAGTTTTAATGGTATTTACTGTCTTATCTGTAGAAAAATCATCAACCAAAATAATTTCATAAGAATAATTTTTCAGTCCTTTATCTATACTATGAAGTAGTGGCTGAATATTGTCTTCTTCATTATAAAGAGGGATTACAATAGAGAGTAAGTTGTTCTGTAAGTTCATAAACTAAGTTATATTACAAAGCTATAGTTTTTTTGTTTATGGTTTTTTGTATACTCTGAAATGATTCTTATTCTCAATAAGTTTCCAATTTTTAGCTACATACATAGTTAGTAGAGAACTTTCTTCATAGTTGTCAATATGATTCTCAAAATTCTCTACAAAGATAGTTAGGTCTTTTTCATTTAGCATTTGCTTGTAATTTTCAAGTTGGTCAGCAAGATGATGATTAAAAACCCAATCTACGCCTATTGGATTAGATGTGTCCGTAATATAGTGGCCCAAGGTCATTGATGGTAGAATCGTAAAGTTATTATAACGACTAGACAACTCCTTTAATTCATTGAACTTATCATATCTATCTTTATTAGTATGTATTCCTTTTAACCTAGGGAATATTTCTCCTAAATTATAATTAAGCTCACTTCTATGTCTCTCTCTATATGGGTATTGATATCCATAAAAAAAAGTGCCGATATAAAGAGTAGTAATAATTAATGCACTCCATTGTTTTATTGAGTGTAATTCACCAAGAAAAAACAATGCTAAAGTGATAACTATTGGTGTAGAAAAATCAATAGGAGTATTATAACCATTACTTATGGAGGCGCACCATGCTAATGAAAATAATACTACCATAATGGTGTATTTAGAATTTTTTAAGCTCATTACTAAAACGTATAATGAACCAAAAAGCCACAAAAGGTGTACTATGCCATACTTTGCAGAAGCATATAAACTTTGATTTTTATAATATAGCCATAGAAAAACAATAACAATAATGACGTTAGTAAGAAAGTAAGCAGTGTGACCTTTTAAATGCTTTTTAGAAAACCACACAACTAAAGCCGCTATAATGACAGCTATGAGGTTAAATTTTACTGCCAGATAGTAAGATTTAATCCCTGTGTCAATTAAACTAGAACCTGTTGTGAAACTAAACATTTGATTTATAAAAGGCTCAAGAGCTCCTTGCCACCAGAAAAACAAAAAGTATAACATGGTCAATAACATTCCACTAATAGCAAGAATTAAAAAAGCCCTAATTTGTTTATGGTAAATCAAAAAGAAAGCAATAATAATGGGAAAGAAATAAAAAGATTGTTTGCAAAGTGCGCCTAAGAAAAGAAAAAGGGCTCCAACTGAAATGGACCACCATTTTTCTTTGTTTTTAATAATGAAATAAAGACCAATTACGCTAAAGAAGATACCATCAACAGTATTCCATGGCATTGGAGCATAATTATGTACAGAAATAATAGCGCCAATTGTGGCTATAAAAAAGAGGTGCTTTTTTGAAAGCTTTAAGTAATTAAATCCTATGACGGTTGCCAAATAAGAGTATGTAAAAACTTGTATGAAATAAAAATACCTATTTATTAGATAAGCATAGTCTTCTGAAATATATAGAGGTAGAGAATGAAAAAAGGGTGAAAAAGCAGGTTTTATATAAACAAAGTCTCTATGAGGAAAGTACCCATTGTATATGCTCCACGATATACCAAAAATAGAGCCCATATCTCCTTCTTCAATTCCATATGGTCCATAAAAAATCGCATAGAAAATAAGAACCAGAAAGAAGATGTATTTAAAAGGATTGTTTTTTAAATCGGTAAACAACAGTATGTTTTTTTAGCTAATATATAATAATTGAGTTTGCTCGTGTTAAAAGAAGCTAATAGATTTATTTATAAAATAAAAGAATGATAATTTTTATATACTTGAAAAAATCGAGAATAATTAAAAAGTCTTATTTTTCCACCTTATAGTTTATTTTTGAAAAATGCAAGACTTCAAGGTTTTACAATATAAGCCATCTCATAAAAATGAATGGAATGCATTTGCTTTAGATAGCAACCAACAAACATTTCTATTCTTAAGAGATTTTATGGATTATCACAGTGATAGATTTCAAGATTTTTCATTGATGATCTATAACGATGAAGAACTAATGGCATTACTACCTGCAAATAAAATTGATAATGAAATCTATTCACATCAAGGATTAACCTATGGTGACTTAATATACAAATCAACTTTACAGAGTCAAGAATTTATTGGTATTTTAAAAACGGTTTTAGAATATCTTTCAGAAAATGGAATTAAAAGTCTCCTAATAAAAGAGTTGCCTTTTGTTTTCCTGGATAACCAGACCAATAATCCATTAGCCTATTTGTGTTTTAAACTTAATGCACAACTGCAACGCATGGATATACATTCCGTATTAGAACTGAAGTTCAAAAGTTATAATAGAAGTAGAAAAAATGGTTATAAAAGAGGTTTAAAAAACAACCTTACTGTTATAGAAACAGACGACTTTGAAAGTTTTTGGAATGAAATTTTGATACCAAACCTAGATGATAGACATAATGTAAGACCAGTTCATAGCTTAGAAGAAATTCAGCTTTTAAAATCTAGATTTCCAAATAAAATTAGGCAGTTTAACGTTTACCTTAAAGATAAAATAGTAGCAGGTACTACAATTTTTGAAACAAAACATGTAGCACACAGCCAATATATTTCTGGTAATGCGGATAAAAATGCACTAGGAAGTTTAGATTTTTTACACCATTACCTTTTAGAGGAGGTTTTTGCTGATAAATCTTATTTTAACTTTGGTATTTCTAATGAAAATGATGGTCAGAATATTAATGAAGGATTACAATACTGGAAAGAAGGTTATGGTGCTCATTCAATCACGCAGGGATTTTATAAAATTGAAACTTCAAAATATAAACACTTAGAAGATATTTATGTATGATTAAGTTTTTAGACTTACATAAAATCAATAATAGATTTCGAGAAGAACTCCAAGCATCGTTTACCCAGTCTTTGGACACTTCCTGTTATATTCTTGGTCCTAATGTTAAGAAATTTGAAAGTGAGTTTGCTCACTATTGTGGAACAAATTATTGTATAGGAACAGCTAATGGTTTGGATGCTTTAACTCTAATTTTAAAAGGATACATAGAAATTGGAAGACTAAAAAAAGGAGATAAGGTTTTAGTGCCAGCAAATACTTTTATTGCAACAATTTTATCTGTGATTCATGCTGATTTAGAGCCTGTATTGATAGAGCCAGATCCCAATACTTATAATATTTCTTTAGCAGGGGTTGAAGCTGCATTAACTGAAGAAACAAGAGCTATTATAATGGTTCATCTTTATGGGCAACTAGCAGATTATGAAAGTTTAGAAACAATAGCAAAGAAGCATAATTTGTTGCTAATAGAGGATGCAGCACAATCACACGGAGCTATTTCTAATTCTAAAAATATTAAAGCTGGTAATTTAGCGCATGCCGCAGCATTTAGTTTTTATCCAAGTAAAAATCTTGGAGCATTAGGTGATGGTGGTGCAGTAGCAACTAACGATAAAGAATTATTTGAAGCAGTTTCTTTATTAAGAAACTATGGTAGTAATATAAAATATAAAAATGAAGTTATAGGTCATAATAGTAGATTAGACGATTTGCAAGCTGCATTTTTAAGTGTAAAGCTAAGATCATTAGATTCTGATAATTCCAGAAGACGATTTATAGCAAAATGTTATCTCAGAGAAATTGTAAACTCTAAAGTTAATTTACCTTCCTATGATGAGTCTAAAAATCATGTGTTTTATGCTTTTGTAGTTGAGGTAGAAAATAGAGATACTTTTATTAATCATTTAAATAAGAATGGTGTAGAATGGTTGGTGCACTATCCTGTTCCACCACATAAACAAGAGGCATTAAAAAGATTTTCGCATATAAAATTGCCTATTACCGAACAAATTCATAAAAGAATTATAAGTTTGCCAATAAGTCCAGTAATGACGGATGAAGAAATAAGTACTGTGATTGAGGTAATAAATGCTTATTAATTGAAAAAATTTTTTCACTATATAAATAATGAAGTTTTAGTAAAAGCTGCAAGTCTTAATACAGCTAACCTTAGTATTAAGATTCTTGCAGGAATGCTAGTATCTAAGTTTATAGCTTTGTTTATTGGTCCTGAAGGTATGGCGTTGATAGGGAATTTAAGAAACTTCCTAAGCACTATTCAATCTATATCCATTGCTGGTTTATACAATGGTTTTGTTAAACTGATAGGAAAACATAAAAATAATGAGAAGGAGTTAACCAATACTCTTTCTACAGTATTTTACTTTGGTTTTTTTGCGTCACTTTTTTTAGCTTTTATATGTTATTATAATGCAGAGTTTGTAAATAAACTTATTTTTTTCAATAATAACTATGTATATGTTATAGAGAAAATGGCGATTGTACTGCCGTTCTATTCTCTAAATATGTATGTGTTTGCCATAATGAATGGCTTTTCTAAGTATAGGATATTATTAGTTATTAATATAATAGGTCAAATTTTAGGCTTACTTGTTACACTTCTCTTAATAAAACAAGAAAATATTGATGGAGCGTTAATTGCAGTTGTAATTACTCCGGCACTTAATCTTTTGATAACAATAGTTGGTATTGCTTTTAGAAAAAACCTAATGTCAATAATTAACATAACAAGAATTCATATTTCTGTTCTAAGAAATTTGAGTCCTAATATGATTATGGCATTGGTGTCATCTATTGCGTTACCAATTGTATATATAATTATTAGAAATTATATTATTTCAGAAATAGGAATTAAGGAGGCAGGTTATTGGACCGCTGTTACAAGAGTTTCAGATTACTATCTTATGTTTATCAATTCTTTAATGGCACTCTATATTTTACCTCGTTTTGCAGAATTACAATCTCAAACTGAATTTAGAAAAGAAGTGTTTAGTTTTTATAAAACTGTCTTGCCAATTTTTGCAATTCTATTAGGAATAATTTATCTCAGTAGAAGTCTTCTAGTAGACTTGTTATTTACAGAAGAGTTTAGACCCATAGAAGATTTAATGGGTTATCAGATATTAGGAGATTTTATGCGTGTAATGTCTATGGTTATTGCTTACAAGTTTTTGGCTAAAAAGATGTTTACACATTTTATAATTATAGAAGTCTTTTTATTTGTTATTATGTATTTTTCTAGCATCTACTTAATTGATGCTTTTGGGATAAAGGGTGCCGTAATGGGACATTGCTTAAGTTATTTAATGCACTTCGGAATTGTTTTGCTAATTTTTGGTAGTTCTTTATTTGGTGTTATAAATGATGAGGGCATTGATGATTTTTAATAGCATTGGGCATGAAGCTTCCAGGAATCATTAAAAATAATATAGTACTTAAGATTACGTCTCTTAATGCAATTGTTATTGCTATTAGGTTGGTTATTTCTGGTTTCACACAATGGTTATTAGCAATAACTTTTGGCGAAGCTGGTATTGCCAGAATTGGTCAGGTTAGAAATATAATGGGTATGTTAACCAGTATTTCTTCTCTTGGTATCTTTAATGGTATTGTAAAATATGTTGCGGAGCATAAAAAGAATAAACCCGAATTAAATAAACTTTTTTCTACAGCCACAGTTTTTATAATTATAGGCTCTTTGGTTTCTGGAGTTGTTCTCTTCTTTTGCGCAGGTTATTTTTCAGAGATTCTATTCAAATCCAATGAGTTTACCTATGTTTTTAAGGTTATTGCTTTTATAGTTCCTTTTGTGGCTTTAAACCGAGCTTTGTATGGTATTGTCAATGGCTTATCCGAATATAAAAACTATGCAAGGATAGAGTTGATAAGTTATTTGTTGTCAGCAATGTTATTGGTCTTAGCGCTTTATAAGGCTAATTTAAAAGCAGCCATATTGGCAATAGCAGTTGTACCTGTTATTCAACTAGGAGTCATAATAATTGTATTCGGAAAAGTTGTAAAACGTTATGTTGACTTCAAGAAATTAAACTTTAGTTTAGATTATAGGAATAGTTTATTAGCTTTTACATTGATGTCCTTTGTGTCTACCTTTTTGCTAAACTATATAGAGTTAAACATTATAAGTCTTATAGAAAATAAAATAAATATTAATGAGGCAGGTTATTGGACAGCTGTGAGTTTTATATCAAAAAATTATATGGTTTTTGCATCAGGCCTATTTACGCTTTATGTAATCCCAAGGTTTGCTAATATTTACACCAAGGAAGCTTTTAAACGTGAAGTCTTTAATATTTATAAAACTATCTTACCAATATTTGGTTTGGGTATGATTATGGTATATCTATTAAGGTATGTTATAATAGACGTTATTTATCCGGATTTTAAGGGTATGGAGCCTTTATTTAAATGGCAGTTATTGGGCGATTTTGTTAGGCTTTGTAGTTTGATTATTGCACATCAATTTTTAGCAAAGCGAATGGTTAAAAGCTTTGTAATTACAGAAATTATTTCACTTGTTTTATTTTATGTCCTTACTGTCTTATTTTTAAATTACTTTAATACAGAGGGTGTAGTAATTGCACATTTAGTAAGGAATATCATCTATTTTATAATAGTATCTGCGGTAGTAGTAAATTACTTTAAAAAGAATAGAAAAGTGAGTAAAGAAGAGTAGAAGTTTATCCCTTATTATTAATCCAGGTATTTAAGTATTTTTCTGCAGAAACAATATAGTTGTGTTCCTCTTCTATAAATTGTCTAGCATTAGAGGATATTTCAATAATTTTTTTGGGATTATTTATCAGCCATTCAAGTTTTTTAGCAACCTCTTTTGCGTTTGGTAAAGCATTTATTGCAATGGTATCTTCTTCAATATTATAATATTCTAACCATTCTTTTTCAGCACCAGTAAATACTACTTTTCCTTTTGCCATAGCTTCTAGAGCGTTATACCCTTGGTCGTAAGCATAAACTTGATCTAATAAGATATGTGCTTCATTATAGGATTTAATATATTCTTTATACGGCAGACTTTTAGCTGTTATAATTTTTATACGTTCACTATATTTTTGTTTTATTAAAGTGAGTGCTTCGTCAAAAATATCATTTCCTTTTTTAAAATAATTATGGGAGTTAATACCATGAAAAATAACAATTTGACTATTCAAAAAAGGTTCTTCAAACTTTAGATTGTCTGTGTTAATTGGATTTGGAATTAGGCCTAAATATTTGGGGTGATTCCTTAGTGGTAAATGGTAATCTATGTCTGAGGCTATCACACCATTAATTCTTTTAAAAATATGCTCGTGAAGTTCTTTAAATTCTGAAGTTAAAAACTTTAATCCGTAAGAATGAATGAAAGATTTGCCTTTACCGTTCTTATAAGGAGTTAAAATGGAGTATCTAAAGTTGTCTCTATTTGCATAAGAAATACTTATATAATCAGTGCCACAAGACAATAAATATATGTTGTTGTTCCATGAAGCAATTGCTGTAAAGATATCTTTTTCCACAGCGGCTGTACAGCCAAAAGGTGCTTCGTTAATAAATTGAACAATATCAAATTGGCTTAATTTAGACTGTAGCTGTAAAATTTGGTTTTTTATATTTTGAGACTCAAGGTCATAGCCAGATAAACGATAAACAATATTCTTTAATTTTTGTTTAATGCCATTGTTGTATTTTTTTTCAATCAGTATATCTACGCTATAGGCTTTAAAACCATCAAAGGGAGCTAATATTGTGACATGGTGACCTAGTTTTTCTAAGCCTTCTTTTAAAGAATTGTGAAGTCTGCTATATTCGCCAACAAGTAAAATCTTCATTTATATCGTTACATTTGCTTTTCAAAGATAGTTGTAAATCATGAGAACCACTGCTAAAAAGATATGTATTGTAGTTCATTCACTTGGTGGTGGTGGTGCTGAGAGATCGTCTGCATTATTATCAGAAATACTATATGAATTAGATTATGATATCCATATTGTTTCTGTACTAGATGTTATTGACTACCCATTTAAGGGTAGGTTATTAAATTTAGGGAAACTCAAGGCTAAAAATGATTCTATTTTTGGACGTGTAAGAAGACTAACTGTCTTAAAGAAGTATCTTAGAAAACATAAATTTGATTATATAATTGATAATAGGACACGTATAGATTTTTTTAAAGAACTTATTATTTCTAAATATTTGTATGGTGGTATAAAGTCAATTTACTTAGTACATAGTTTTAAGCTTAATAACTATATAAATTCAAATTTCTATTTTGGTCGTCAATTATATTCTAATGCTTATAAAATAGTAGCTGTTTCAAAAGGAATACAAGAAGAATTAGAAATTAAATATAGATTTAAAAATGTAGTAACTATTTACAATTCTATTAACCCGAAGGTTAATTGTTTCAATAATAAAGAATCAATCGAAAATTATATTTTGTTTTTTGGGAGATTAAATGATAAGATAAAGAACATCTCATTATTACTCCATGCTTATAAAATATCTGCTTTGAGCAAAAAAGCAATAAGTCTCAAAATTTTAGGTGATGGTGTAGATTTAGAAAGAATAAAAAAGAATGTGTTAGATTTAGACTTAGAAGATTATGTTTATTTCTTACCATATCAGCCAGATCCATGTAATATTATTAAAAATGCAATGTTTACTGTTTTAACGAGCAGGTATGAGGGTTTTCCAATGGTAATACCAGAGTCTTTAATCATGGAAGTTCCTGTAATATCTGTAGATTGTAAATCGGGACCAAACGAAGTTATTGTAGATGAGTATAACGGTTTACTGGTAGAAAACCATAATCCAGATGCCTTAGCTAATGCAATGAACAGAATGGTAATGGATAAAGATTTATATTTACAATGCAAAAAAAATGCAAAATCTAGTGTGGAGCATTTATCTAAAGAAAATATTAGCAAACAATGGAAGGCGATTCTTCAATAATAAAAGATAAATTAATGCAAAAGATTTCATTGATAGATATTCCAAAAGTCCACGACGAAAGAGGATCTCTTGCGGTTGTAGAAAAGGACACAATTCCTTTTACTGTTAAAAGAGTATATTATCTATTTGATGTCCCTATTGATAGCTATAGAGGTGGCCATGCTCATAAAGAACAAGAGTCTGTAATAATAGCGCTTAGCGGTAGTTTTGAAGTTATTGTAGATGATGGTGTTGCTCAAAAACGAATAATGCTAAATAAACCAACACAAGGTCTTTTTATTTCTACGAACATTTGGAGAGAGATAGATAATTTTTCTTCTGGGGCAGTTTGCTTGGTCCTGGCGTCTAGTAATTATAACGAAGCGGAATATATTAGAGACTACAATGATTTTAAAAATCACGTAACAGGATAGTAAAGCTTTTCTCCTTTTAGAGATTTTAGTTTTAGTAATAATCTCACCATCCATCTTGGAGCATTAAGGACTAAGCGCTGTTCTGGTCTTAAGTTTTTTGTTTCAATGTGATTTTTATAAAATCTAAAACTTTCACCATCTTTTTCTAACTTGCTTAAAATAGCTAGAGGAAACCTATTTCTGTCTAGATAAATTTTTAAGCTTTTGTTGGTTTTTTCGAAATCAAAGTATTTGTCGTACTTGGGTTTGTTTTTTACGCTAAATATGGTGTTGCTCAAGCTTTCAGGAACGTAGTTATAAAAAGCTAATACTTCATTTATGAATACAACCTTGTAGTTAAGTCCAATGCGTATCCAAAGATCAGTATCTTGTCCAGAAACAATTGATGTATCAAAGTAACCGGTTTTTTCTAGTATCTCATTTTTAAAAACTACACTAGAACTTGTAATGATGGTGTGGTCTAAGCTAGATTCAAAAAAGTTTTGAACTGCATAAGTTTTGTCTTGCTTAAAATTATAAGTAGCGGCAACTATTTTGTCTTCATATTTGTGTGCTACTGCTGTGGCAAAAACGGATTCGTTAGGAAATGCAATAATGGAATCGTGTACTTTTTTAAGATAATCGACATCCCAAAGATCATCACCATCTAATAAGGCTATAAAAGAATTACTTGCAGCTTTAATACCTGTGTTTCTGCAATGTGAAGCACCTTGGTTTTTAGTACTAATGATTTTTATTCTTTCATCCTTAAATCCTTCAATAATATCTAAACTTTTGTCTGTAGAGCCATCGTTAACAATAATAAGTTCAAAATCTTTAAACGATTGTTGTAGAACACTCTCAATAGTAGTTTTTATGTACTTCTCTTTGTTGTATACTGATATGATAACAGAAAAGGGAACACTCATTTTTTTGAGTTTAGGTGACAATAATAACACAAACGATAGAAATCAAAAATAAATAATGAAGGCCTATTGCTTAAAAGATTCTTTTCAAATTTAGGCTTAAAATAGTTATAAATTTTATTGAAAATAAAGCCTAGTTTTAATTTGCTAATTGTTTTGTGGGTACGTGATATTAAAGTGTAGTTAGGGTCTATAAGTCCGTTTTTTATAAATAGATTAATAGCTTCTACAGATTCCAGTGATTTTTTTATAAAGGTTTTACTGTCTTCAATACCAAGATGATAAGTTGGGTTGTTAATATGCTTTACAGGTATTTTATGTTGCATTAAATTGTAAGAAAACAAAGTGTCTTCATGTCTAAAGTTTGGGATATCCTCATTAAACTTCGCAGTGTTAAAAATACTTTTATGTATTAAAAAATTTAGGGTTAAAAAGCTTAAGTAGACATTCTTATTTCGGTCATTGTGGTCTAGTGCTTCTCGTTTTTTACCATAATGCCAACGCAAAGTTTTTAATTCATTTTGGTCAGTTTCTGGATATAAAATACCTCCATAGATAACGCAAGGTTCTTTATCTATAAAAGACATATAGTTTAGAATAAAGTCTTCTGATATAGGCATCACATCAGCATCTAAAAACAATAGCCAATCGTATATGGCATCTTCAGCAAGTTTGTTTCTTATAGCGCTTCTGCCAATATTTTTAGAAAGGACTTTGACATTACAATGTTCTAAAGTTGTTAGAGTTTTATTTAGGTCTACAATATTTTTATCGGTAGAGCAATCATCGTAAATTAAAATTTCAAATTTAAAATTAAGATGTGATTTACACTGTTTATAAATGTTTTCTACTAAAGAAACAACATTATAATTATATGTAGGTATTAGTACCGAAATCATTCAGATATTATTTTTTTTGCAATAATTACTGTTTCTTCTTTATAGCCAAAATAAGCATTGCTTTTGTAATTGTTGATCTCTATAGAAAAACCTACTTTATCTAATCTTCTTTCTAAACCTTTGATAGAGTAAATTCTAACATGGTCTTTTTGACCAAAAGCCTTTTCTCGGTCAGCGGGATTTCTGATTGATCTATCTTCATAAATTTCACCATCTTTAAATGGAGTTTGAATATAACACGAGCCGCTTGGTTTTAAAACTCTATGAAGTTCAGATATGGCTTTCGTATCATCTTCAATATGCTCTAAAACATGATAACAAATTATTACATCAAAAAAGTTATCCTCCTTTGGAATAGCTGTAATGTCATAGCGATAATCAGCTGTAAATTCATCTTCAAAATCGGTGCTGAAATATTCTATATCTAAATTTTTAAATTTACTATAAAGTATTTTGTTTGGTGAAAAATGTAGAACGTTTCCATGTAAAACGTTGTTGTTTTTTAAAGTGTCGTACAATCTTCTAGTTCTACTTCTACTACCACAGTTGGGGCATAATAAATCCTCGTCATAGATTGTTACAAACTGGTTTAGCCTTTTACTACAGATATTACATAGGTGATTACCTCCGCTATACTTTATACTTATTAGTCGTCTGAATAAAGATTCGTTTTTTTTTAGTATGCTTTTTGGAATAATAAATTTAGCAATTCTTTTTAAGCTATTATACATGCCTAACTTTTTCTCTGTACCACCTCAAAAACTTTATTCTCATCACACTTCAAGGTTTTGCTTGGGTATTTTAAAAGCAAAGCATAATCGTGTGTAGCCATTAAAATTGTATTACCATTTTTATTGATGTCTTGGAGAACTTCCATAACCTCAATACTGGTTTGTGGGTCTAAATTACCTGTGGGCTCATCGGCTAATATCAATTCTGGGTCGTTAAGAAGAGCTCTAGCAATGGCAATACGCTGTTGCTCTCCGCCAGAGAGCTCGTGTGGAAATTTAAAACCTTTGGTTTTCATAGCTACTTTATCCAAAACCTTTTCAATACGTTCTTTTATTTTGTCTTTGTCCTTCCAGCCGGTGGCCTTTAAAACAAATTCAAGATTACCATTAATAGTTCTGTCAGGTAACAACTTAAAATCCTGAAAAACTATTCCAAGTTTTCGACGTAGATAAGGAATGTCTTTTTCCTTCATGGTTCTTAGATTAAAGTCTACAATATGACCTTCACCTTCATTTAATTCTAAATCACCATAAAGTGTTTTCATAAAACTACTTTTTCCGCTTCCTGTTTTACCTATAAGGTAAACAAAATCACCCTTTTGCATTTCAAAGTTAACATCGGATAATACCATATTGCCACCTTGATATATTGTTGCGTTTTTAAGTTGTAAAACAGTTTCGGACATATTTTTTCTATAATTTTAGTATCTGTAAATGTATGGCGTAAAATTTCAATTCCCAAATGCTATTTAGAGCTTGGCATAGTAATTGAAAACTCAAACTTATGAGACAATCTATTACTTACATATTCCTATTTTTTGCGGCAGTTTCTTTTGCACAAAAGGAATTTCATGTCTTCCCAAAGGATGGTAATCATGTTAAGGGATCTCCAAATGGTGATGGTAGCCTAGATAAACCATGGGATTTACAAACAGCATTGTCTCAATCTTCAAAACGTGTTAATGGCGGCGATATTATTTGGCTGCATAAGGGAATTTACAACGGTCGCTATAAGAGTACTTTAAAGTCTGTAAATGAAAATTTTATAACGGTTTCGGGATTTGAAGATGACTTGGTTATCTTAAATGGAAACATAGAAAGTAAAGTTAAACAGGTCCTTGAAATAAGTGGAAACAATATAGTCTTTAAGAACTTTGAAGTTACTTTTTTAGGTGACTATTCCAGAAGTGAACATGATGATAATTTTAAGGCATGCACAGGTATTCATCATGTTTCCGGAGTTGCTAAGTTTCAAAATTTGAAGATATATAACAATCCTGGATTAGGTTTTGGTTCATGGAAAAATACAGGTGGTTCGGTAATCGAAGATTGTATGATTTACTTTAATGGGTGGGATGGAAATGTGCGTGGTTTTGGAGAAGGAATGTATGTGCAGAACAACAGTGAAGAGGTTAGAGTTATTAGAAACAATATCATTTTTGGAAACTATTATAAAGGTATAGAAGTTTGGTCTGCAAGCTCAGGTAACAAAGGTGATTTTGTTAAAAACATTATCTTAAGTAATAATATTATTTTTAATAATGGTGTGCCTTCTGGTAGACATTGGGGAAATGTCATAGTGGCTACCAATGATAGAGAAGCCATTAATATTGCCCGAAACATAAAACTGAATAACAATGTTCTTTACCATAACGTAGATTTATTAACACACAAAAAGTTGGGTAATGCATCTTCTCTGGCTTTGGGTTTTATAAAACAAGCACCAGTCGAAAATGTTGAGGTGGCAAATAATTTGATTATTGGACAAAATAATGGGTTTAGTATAATGCCTGCTAAGTCGCTTCTTTTTAAAAACAACATAGTTTACACAGGTTATATTCATTTAGATAAAACAACCAAACCATTTTTAGAGACTGGAAAGCTAAGTTTGGCAGACAATATTTATTATACTAAGAAAAACAAAGCCTTTAGAATATTAAAACATAAAGATTATACTTTATCAGAATGGCAAAATACCTTTGATGTAGATAAAGAAAGCGAATGGAAACATCTAAAAGATTTTGAAATTAAACCAGTTTTAAAGATTCAAAAACTAAGCTCAAAACCTAATGAATTCAATGTTGCTTTGTTAGAAAAAAATGGCAATGATGTGACAGTGGATTTTAGTAATTATAACATTAAAAGAAATTCTTCTTTTAAAATCTATGATTTAGAAAATAGAAATAAAGTTGTTAAATCAGGAACAATTTCTAAAAATGAAAAAATCACTTTTCCAATGAGTTTAAAAGCTTTTGAAAAGCCTTTGCATAATACAATTGCTATAAAAACGGCAGATAATTTTGGGGTTTATAGAATTGTATTTGAGGAAAAAAAACAGAAAAGAAATGTATTCAAACAGTTCTTCGGATGGTTATTTTAACATTTCACAAGCTGGTTTATAATTATACAGGTTTTCTATCGTTATAAATTTTGTATTCAGTTATATTTGAATAGTGATAATATATCATCAGTAAATATTAATCAAAAAACGACTCTAATGCTACTTTTAAAAAGACAATTACTTATCGTTTTTCTTACATTTTCAATGCTGGGATTTGCTCAAAAATCTGCGGTTTACACAAGTGAGTTAAAAGATTACCAAAAGGCATTAACCTTATACAACAATAAACAATACAAAGCGGCACAATCCCTGTTTGACGATATTAAGTACAACACAGATGATGCTGTTTTGAAGTCAGACTGTTCGTATTACATTGCCAATTGTGCGGTACGATTAAATCAACGAAATGCTGACGATCTTATAACAGATTTTGTTGAAGAATACCCAACAAGTACAAAGCGAAATACAGCGTTTTTGGATGTAGCAGATTACTATTTTGAAAATGGTAAATACGCCTATGCTCGCAAATGGTATCAAAAAGTGGATGAGTCTAGCATAGCACGTACTGAGCGCGAGCGTTTCAATTTTAATTACGGTTACACCCTATATTCTACAAATAGTAAAAAAGAAGCAACAAAGTATCTTAACCGTGTTGCAGATTCTAAGGAATATGGCTCGCAAGCCAAGTACTACATTGGTTACATGGCCTATGAAGGCGATGATTACGATACGGCTAATGAGTATTTCGATCAGGTGAGTGATAATGAAAAATACAAAGAAAAACTATCGTATTATCAAGCTGATTTAAACTTTAAATTAGGAAAGTTTGAAAAAGCCATAGAACTTGCTTTAGAACAATTACCAAGCAGTAGAGGTGAAGAAGAATCTGAGCTCAATAAAATTATAGGCGAAAGTTATTTTAACCTAGAAAAATATGAAGAAGCCATTCCTTATCTTCAAGCTTATGAAGGCAAAAAAGGAAAGTGGAGTAACACAGATTATTACCAAATAGGTTATGCTTACTACAAGCAAAATGATTTTGAAAAAGCCATTTCAGAATTCAATAAAATTATAGATGGTAACAATTCTGTAGCACAAAATGCTTACTATCATTTAGGTGAAAGTTACATCAACCTAGAGAAAAAGCAAGAAGCATTAAACGCTTTTAGAAATGCATCTGAAATGGATTATGATTTAAAAATTCAGGAAGATGCTTGGTTAAACTATGCTAAGATTAGTTACGAAATAGGTAACCCTTACCAATCTGTACCGCAAGTATTAGCAGGTTATTTAGATAAATACCCAGATACAAGTTACAGGGAAGAAATAGAAACTTTACTGATTGATTCTTACATCACATCAAAAAATTACAAGGAAGCCTTAGAGTTATTAAAAGGTAAAAACAGTTTTGAAAATAAAGTTGCTTATCAAAAAGTAGCTTTTTTAAGAGGAATTGAATTGTATAATGAAACCAAGTATAGCGAAGCTTTAGAGTTATTCAATAACTCATTAAAAGAGCCAAGAGATCCAATTTTTGTGGCAAAAGCTACCTTTTGGAAGGCCGAAACAGAATATAATCTTACTAATTATAACGATGCTTTAATTGGATTTAAACAATTTGCAGGTATGGCTGAAGCTTCAGGACTATCTGAGAATGAAAACTTAGACTATAATTTGGCTTACACGTATTTCAAATTGAAAGACTATACCAGCGCATCAACCTATTTTCAAAAATTCATCGATAAAAATACTAGCGATAGACCACGAAGAAACGATGCTTATTTAAGATTAGCAGATGGCTATTTTGTTTCTAGTAAATACCAAAATGCCATCAATGCTTACGATAAAGCCATTCAGATTAATGAAATTGAAACCGACTATGCAGCGTTTCAAAAGGCGATGAGTAATGGATATTTAGGAAAAGGATCTACAAAAATTTCTGAGCTTAATACGTTTATAGATACGTATCCAAAGTCAGCATTACGAGATGATGCTATGTACGAGTTGGCAAATTCTTATGTAAAATCTAATGAGACTGATAAAGCGATGCAGATGTACGACCGATTAAATTCGGAATACAAACGTGGTGCTTTCACTTCAAAAGCTTTATTGCGTCAAGGTTTGGTGTATTACAATGCGAATGATAATGAGCGTGCATTAACTAAGTTTAAAAAAGTAGCATCCGATTTCCCAAATTCTGGTGAAGCTGTTCAGGCAGTATCTACAGCACGTTTAATCTATATAGATTTGGGTCGAGTGGATGAGTATGCAGCTTGGGTTAAATCTTTAGATTATGTTGAGGTGTCTGATGTAGAGCTGGATAATACGATGTATTTGGCAGCCGAAAAGCCTTACTTAGAAAACGATACTGAGAATGCTATTCGTCAGTTTAATAAATATTTAAATCAGTTTCCTAATGGTATTCATGCGTTAAAATCACATTTCTACATTGCACAATTATATTATAAAAAGGATTTATTTGAAACCGCTCAACCACATTACAAATATGTTGTTGATGCATCAAGAAGTGAATATACAGAGCAGGCAACAGTGAAACTTTGTGAAATTTACTTGAATGATTCTAACTGGTCTCAGGCGATTCCGGTTTTAAAAACTTTGGAATCTGAAGCAGACTATCCTCAGAATGTATTGTATGCGCAGTCTAACTTAATGAATGCGTACTATCAAACAGAAGATTATTTATCTGCTGAAAATTATGCCGAAAAGGTATTAGCAAATTCTAACTTAGATACAAAAGTTAAGAGCGATGCTAAGATCATTATTGCACGTTCTGCCATAAAAACAGGAAACGAAGACAAAGCAAAAACAGCCTATGCTGATGTAGAAAAAATTGCTACAGGAAGCGTTGCAGCAGAAGCTCTATACTACAATGCGTATTTTAAAAATAAGGAAGGTAAGTATGAAGCATCAAACACAACCATTCAAAAATTAGCTAAGGATTATAGCAGTTACAAATATTATAGTGCTAAAGGTTTGGTAGTTATGGCGAAGAATTTCTATGCTTTGGGTGATGCGTTTCAGGCGAATTATATTTTAGAAAGTGTGATTTCTAATTTCCCAGAGTTTGATGATGTGGTACAAGAGGCACAGCAAGAACTTAACAAGATTAAAACCGAAGAAGCTAAAACAAATTCATCAATCGAAACCGACGATAACTAAATTCCTGCGCAGGCAGGAATCTCAAAATCGAATTTCCAAAACCAATATTTTAGCTATGAAAAGCTTTAAGAATTACATATCACTTTTAATGCTATTAACAGCAATATTTTCTTTCATGTCTTGTGAAGACGATAATAATGAAGAAGAAGAACAAGTATTTGATTGCTGTGGAAATACCTCCTTAGATAATTTAGACGTTAATAACTTAGATGAATCTTTAGGTGAAATTGTACCGCATGAAGTAATTACAGTAAATGGGGATGCCATTAATGATAGGTTTTTTCCCTCTAATATTCAATTCTACCCTAATAATCAGGTAACGATATTTAATTCGAATGATGAAATTGTATTTTCTGAAACAGGTTATGGGCAAAATGGTGTGATTTTTCCAGATAATCCAAATTCAACAAGTCTTCCAGAGGGAACATATCGTTATATTATTGTCGTTGAAAATGAACAAACCTACGTTAATAATGGTTTTTTCTGTTTAATAAAGCCTTATAATATTGATGACCTTCCAGAATATGAAGGACAGTTTACAACTTGTGTGGCAGCAAGTGAATTTGATCCTTTTTTATTATAATATTCAATCAAAACATTAAATATGAAAATCAAGTTTTTAATTTTTATAATCACCATATCAAGCAGTTTATCAATTGTAGCTCAAGAACGAGTAAAAGACACTATTGATGACCAGGTAGTAAATGTAGTAACACCTTACAAACCTACAATTTCAGATGCCTTTAAAATTAAGGATACACCAAAATTGCAAGACTCTAATTTGGTAAAGAAAAAAGAGGTGAAGTACAATATTTTTTCTATTCCTGTGGCTTCAACTTTCACGCCTGCAAAAGGTAAAGCAGCAACGGTTGATAAAGCAAAAGCTGTGAAGTTATATGATAATTATGCATCGCTTGGAGTAGGTACTTATACTTCAATTTTAGGGGAAGTATATCTTAATCATGAGCTAAGTAATTCTGAAAATGTTGGTGGTTATTTCAGTCACCATTCCTCTCAAGGAGGTATTGAAGATTTACTGTTAGATGACGATTTTTCTACCACACACTTAAATGCGCATTACTCTCAAAAATTAAGAGATTTTTCGTGGAAAGTAGATGGAGGTTTCGACTTAATGACGTACAACTGGTATGGTTTACCACAGAATTTCTTTGGACAAACGGAAGCTGATATGATAGATCCTAGCCACACGTTTAATAGTTTTTATTTAGGCGGCAAAATTAATTTTGAAGATGCTATTATCAATGATGGTAGTGTGCGTTTTAGACGTTTTGGTGACAATCAAGATTCTGGTGAAAACCGATTTGTAGCCAAAGCAGGTTTTGATATTCCTGTACAACGAGAAGCTATAAAAACAAAATTATATATAGATTATATTGGTGGAAGTTTTGATAGTGATTACGAGAATTTAGGTGACATTAATTATGGAAATGTTACAGTTGGTTTGTCACCTTCATATCAATTAACCCAAGATGATTTAACGGTCAATTTAGGTTTGAGTTTAGTTTATCTTAACGATACCGAACTAAGCGATAATAAGTTTTTTATTTACCCTAATATTGATGCATCTTACCGTTTAGTAGACGAAATTTTAATTGCTTATGGTGGAATCACAGGGCAGTTACAACAAAACTCTTACTACGATTTTGCTTCAGAAAATCCATTTGTATCACCTACACTTTATGTTGCACCAACAGACCAACGCTATAAAGGGTTTTTAGGACTAAAAGGAAAGTTGTCTAATAGTGTAAGTTATAACGTTAAAGGAAATTATTACGCAGAGGAGAATAAAGCGTTATTAAAAGCAAATGATGCCAGAGGTGATGCAACAGCAGATTACCAATATGGTAATTCTTTTGGTGTGGTCTATGATGATGTAACTACGTTTTCGGTTGCTGGTGAGTTAAACATTGATGTAAATAGAAACTTTACGCTTGGTTTTAAAGGAGAATACTTTAACTATGATGTGGATAATGAAGCCGAAGCATGGAATTTACCAAACGTAACAGGTTCTATCTTTATGGATTTACAAATATCTGAGCAATGGTATGCAGGTGCAAGTGCTATTTATGTTGGAGAACGAAAAGACCAACAAGACTTAATAGCTACATTATTGCCACAAGACCCAAGTCCTGTTATAACTTTAGATAGTTATTTTGATGCTAACGCACATTTAGGTTATAAAATCAACGATCAGTTATCTGTATTTGGAAAAGTGAATAACATCCTTAACCAGGATTACGAACGCTATTTAAACTTCCCTGTACAAGGTATTCAGATTTTAGCAGGAGCTACGTATCAGTTTGATTTCTAAAATTCCTTTAAAAAGAAGAAATCTTTTTATTGACATTCTGAATCAAGTTCAGAATGTCAGTTATGCATGAATAATCCTCGCTAAATAATCAAAATGTTCACCATCCATAACTTTTTCGCATTTAAGACCAACGGTTTGGCAAGCTGTGTTTAGTGTTTCGAAATCGAGGTAGAGCCATTTCATTGGTGCTTCTTCTTTACCTTTGTAGCTAAAGAAATAATCAAGTTCACCAATATAACCACTGTTTAAATCTAACCAAGTACCACCATCTTCATCTTCGTACATATATGAAATATCAGATGAGTCGATTAAAATTTGTCCGTTTGGCTTCAATAAAGTTTTTAGATGGCTTAAATATTTAGCAACCTGTATTATTTCCTGAAAAATGCCAGTACCATTCATTAAAAGTAGAATGGTGTCAAACGTATCTGTTTCTTCTAATAACGCAATGTGTTCGGCATTTTTTAGACCTCGTAATTTACAGACTTCAATAGCACCTTTAGAGCTGTCAATTGCTTTTATATTAAATCCTTTTTCTTGTAGCCACAGCGCGTGGTTACCAGCACCACACCCAACATCTAGAATTTTGCCTTTGCTTAGTTGTAAAGCTTTTTGCTCTAGTTTAGGCATTTCAGAATAATTTCTAAATAAATACGGAAGTGGTAATTCGTCCTTGTCAGATATGTTAGTCCATGTGATAATATCTTCAGAATAATTGCCATTCTGATAGTCTAATAGTGCTTTTCCAAAGATGTCTTTCATCATAGTATTTTTGTTACACTGAACTTGATTCAGCATCTCATTCTGATTATATTTACAATATGCAAAACCAAATCAATAATCTGCCAAAGCTGGCCAAAGATAAGCATAAGGAAAACAAAACCTTCTTTGCAAAACTTAGAAAAAAGCCACCAAAACAATTAGACTACATTATGCAAGAGTTGCATGAAGAAGAGTTTGAGCGTACGGATTGCTTACGATGTGCTAATTGTTGTAAAACCACAGGACCTTTATTTACGGATAAAGATATTCAGCGCATATCTAAATCTTTTAAAATGAAAGAGCAGCAGTTTATTGATGCCTATTTGCGTGTTGATGAAGATAATGATTATGTTCTGCAGTCTGTGCCTTGTACGTTTTTAGATGCGGATAACTACTGTATGATTTATGACGTAAGACCAAAAGCTTGCAGAGAATTTCCGCATACTGATCGTAAAAAGTTTCAGCAAATTTCTAATTTAACTTTAAAGAATGTAGCTATTTGTCCTGCAGCGTATAACATTGTTGAAGAAATGAAAAAAAAGATTTCGTTTTAACCTATGGAAGATAAAGATTATAAAGTTTGGCTGTCAAATGCAAGAAAGAATGATAAGGTAATTATCGTAACGGATTCAGATGTTTACAAAGGGAATCCGAAAGAAGATACGAGTATCTATAGATCTAATATCAATAAAGAAAAATTAAAAAACTTATTTTCCATTCCATATACATATATCAAAAGTATTGAAAATCAAGAAAATGTAAATTATATCAAAATATATTATGGTAATGGTCTAGAGGAAGAATTGAATATTACAGACCAAGATATTAAGAACGAAGTTTTTGATTATATAAAAACGAAGTTACCACAATTCAAATATTCTAAAAGGCTTCCAGCTGAGTTTAAATATGTTAAAGGACCAGCTTTTGCAATGATATCCGTATTGGTTTTATTTGTTTGGACTATGTATTATACAGTACAATTGAGTAATGGAGTAGAGTATGAATTATCTGGCGGAAGACCTGGTTTGTCTAGCATTGTTTTTTCTATAGCTAATTTGGGTTATTTTAAGGTTATAATAATCTATCTTGTACTATTCTTTTTAGCATTTCTTTCTTTGTTAAAGCGAATAAGTACAAGAACTGAAACAGAGTATTTGGTTAGATGAATTTTAAAATAAAATAACTGGTTTTATTAGGAATGATTTTTGATACAATTTTTTGAAAAAACGTAACATGAAAAACGCTATACTTAAATTATTGCTTGTTGTTTTGATGACAAACACTGCTTCTGCTCAAGAATGGATGAAAAATCTACAAATTGCACAAGCGTTGGCAAAAGTTCAAAATAAAATGGTGCTTATGGTTTGGGAAGAAACCACAACGTATCAATATCCCGTTATTGTAAAAGATGAAAATGGTAGAACTATATTTATTAATAATCTTTTTGAAGATGAAAATGTGAGTCCTTTAATTTGGGAACACTTTGTTCCGGTTATTGTTGCAGAATATAATTATGCAGATTGGTATGAAGAAATTAAAGACAAACGCAGTCAGAAATACATAGATAAGTTTAATGATGATAGTATAAAGATTTTAGATATAAATGGTAATATTCTCAACGTTAATTATTACACCGAAGATTTCCAAAATATTACAACTCTAATTGAGCGTTATGCTCTAAATACGTCCTATGTAGCTCAGGAATTGAAGGATTATAAAAGGGACAAGAATTTCTATTCTGCTTATTTCCTGTCGTCAAAACTTTTAGATTTAAGCTTGTATTTAAGCAAAGACTCGAGGGCAGAAGTTGTGGAATGGTCTAATCTTTATCTTGAAGAAGCAGAACGACTTATTAAAGGAGAAGAACAAAATGAGCACGACGCTTTACAACAACGATGTGATTTGTTAGAACTTCAACAAGAATTAATTTTAAAGCGCCCAAGGAAAGTAATAAGACAGTTAAAGCGACTTAAAGAGGAAGAGATTATAGATAGTAATAGGCCATTTATAGCATTTTTATACTATACAGCATATATGAGTGCTGATAAACCTGAAGATGCAGACCTGTGGAAATCTCAAATTTCTTCAGTAAATTTGAAGAAAGCGCAGTTGCTTATTAATCTCAACAGATAATCTTTTGGAAACTATTATTAACTATTTTGAAACAATTCCGTCTTCTCATAGAAGTATTATCTTAATTGGTGGATTGACACTTTTTTGGTTGTTAGAAGGTGGTTTGCCATTATTCAAGTACAAATACAATAAGTGGAAACATGCCTTGCCTAATCTGTTTTTTACATTAACAACGATTATTGTGAATTTCGCATTAGCATCGTTGCTATACTGGTCGTCAAGTTGGGTTGTGGCGCATAATTTTGGTATTATTAACTGGTTATTTCCAGATACTCAACCCTTATGGCTTTATGCGTTTCTTGGTGTTTTATTATTAGATTTTTTTGGTGCGTATTTAGCACATTTTGTAGAGCATAAAGTGAAGCCACTTTGGATGGTGCATTTGGTACATCATACAGATCACAAAGTAGATACCACAACAGCAAACAGACATCATCCTATTGAGAGTGTAATTCGTTTTGCTTTTACATTATTTGGTGTTTTTGCTGTAGGTACACCATTTGCTTTGGTAATGTTATACCAAGCTATGTCTTTAATTTTTACACAGTTTACACATGCTAATATCAAATTGCCTAAAGGTTTGGATAAAGCCTTGAGCTACTTTATCATCTCGCCAGATATGCACAAGATTCATCATCATTACAGATTACCTTATACAGATTCTAACTATGGTAATATATTCAGTATTTGGGATCGTTTACTTGGTACTTACATGTATATGGATAGAGAAAATCTGGTTTACGGAGTAGATGTTTTTCCAGATGAGGTAAAGAATGGTCAGATAAAAGAACTATTGAAACAACCTTTTCAGAAATATGAAAAACCGACACTCTCAGCAGATGTTGAGGAGTAATATTATACAATTATTGATTCAGAAAGAATGTAAAATATAAGTCAGTTGGTTGTAGATTTAAAGAAGAAACATTTAATCACTTTTGGATTGATTTTGCTTGGTGTAATTTTTTATATCAAACATTACAATATACTTGCCAACTCTGAAGTTGAAATTTACTTCAAAATACATAAGAACGAGAAAGAAATTTCATTTGATAAAACTGATATTATTCTTTCTAGAATTGAAAAACCATGGTATTACATGTGGATGACAATGCAAATGGCTGAAGTGAGACCTAATGAAGAGGGAATAGTTTCATTTAGATTAAGAAAATCTAAAAGTTATGAGGTAGAGGTTTTAATTAACAATAAAGAAATTTCATGTGGAGGAATTTTTTTTGATGCAGATACGCTAAAACAAGGACAAACAGTAGTTATTCCGTTAGAATGCAAAGAAAAATATGACATTAACAATGGTAAATGGAATAATTTAGAAAGTTTTTCAAAAAATGACTTAGAATATGAGAAACCTCAAACATCCTCAACAAGTTCACACTGACAGCAAGTATTTATTTGTAATTTTAGTGATATTTTTAATGAGCTGCAATTCCGAAAAACAATTAGATATACAAGGACATAGAGGTTGTAGAGGTCTATACCCTGAAAATTCTTTACCTGCATTTAGTAAAGCGATTGAACTTGGTGTTACGACTTTAGAGTTAGATATAGCCATTACAAAAGATAAGGAAGTTGTAGTGTCTCACGAGCCTTTTATGAGCAGAACGATTTGTTTTAATCCTGAAGGAGTAGAGATTCCTGAAGACATGGATATGAAGCATAATCTCTATGAGATGACGCACAATGAGATTAAGCAATTTGATTGTGGTACAAAACTTCATCCGACATATCCAGACCAAAAGAAACTAAAAACCTACAAACCACTTTTATCTGAAGTTTTTGAATTAGCAAAAGCTAAAAACCCTGATATTAAATTCAATATTGAAATTAAATCTAAGCCAGAGTATTATGGTATTTATACACCACAACCAGATGAGTATGTAAAGATTGTTTTAGATGAAATTGAAGAAGGTGGGCTTTTCTCTAATGTAAATTTGCAGTCATTTGATTTGGTAATACTTGAAGAAATAAAGAAACAATCTCCAAACATGCCAGTTGCGCTTTTGGTTGATGAAGATGAAACTATACAAACAAAGCTTGAAAAACTATCTTACAAACCAGAAATAATAAGTCCATATTTTAGATTATTAACTTCAGAAATTATTAACGAATACCATTCTAAAGATTTCTTAATCATCCCATGGACAGTCAATGAAGAACAGGATATGTTTAAGATGCTAAGATGGAATGTGGATGGCATTATCACAGACTATCCAGACAGACTTTTAGAAATTCGTTCCAATAAACGTTATTAACATATTGTCAACAAAAAATAGTAATTCCTCTAATTTCTGTGTAGTTGGTGGATATTTTATCCTTTCATTCAATTATCCGTTTATGTTTGCGATGGATTAATTAATTAAATACTGTTGAGCTAAATAAACGTAGTCTAACGTAAAGCTTTGCTGTAGTGAAAAATTTAATCCGAATTCTCCTCATTGTTGTCCTTGTTTTTTTATTGAGTTTTACACTAAAGGCTCAAGAACAATACGCTAAATTAGAGCCCAACAGAAATATTCAAGCAAAGGGATTAATTCATAAGTTGAATGAAACCAAGGATACTTTAATCCTTCAAAGTGATAAAAAGATAAATTACCTTTATTCTATCAATAAAGACTACGGAAGAGATTTTGATGTCTATGTAGACACCACATTTTATAAATTTCCATTAAACAAATTGCCAAAAGGGAAACATGTGTTGGTGGCTGTACAATCGCCAAAACGAATTGTTTTTGTTGTGCGAATCTTAAAAGAAATCCCTAAAGGGGATCCATTAGAATTACCCTCTGAAGCAATAGTCGCTACCGAATCTAAAAAAGTGGTATTAACTGAAAATAATTAATCGTAGATTAAATATTTAGCTCTAGTTGCTTTAAAAGTCTCTAAATCATCTTTCCAAGTTGCCCTAATGGCTTCTTCGCTCATTCCAGACTCTATTTGTTCTTGTAGTTTTTCCGTGCCAGCATGTTTCGTAAAGTTAGCAGTATTAAACACTTTACTTTTGTCTGTAGAGTTATTGTAAGCATCAATCACATACTTTAGTGTAAAATGTCTTTCAGCTTTTATCTCTGATAAATTTTCTCCATAACACAGAACTTCTTTGTGTTTAGGATATTTTGAGCCAAAATTAGGTTGTGGAGTATATGTAAAGGTAAAATGTGATGCATCTAAAAAAGGTGCGCCATAACGCTGAAATTGAAACTCAGTACCACGACCAGCATTGATGTTTGTGCCTTCAAACAAACCTAAACTAGGATATAAAGTTATTGATTGGTCATTAGGTAAATTCGGAGAAGGTCTTATCGGTAAACTATAGGTGTTTTCATGATTGTAGTGTTCCATCTTAACAACAGTAAAATCACATTTAGCATTGTTTTTTAACCAGCCTTCACCATTAATCATTTTAGCATATTCGCCAATCGTCATTCCATGAACCAAAGGAATAGTATGCATGCCCAAAAAACTACTGTGTTCTTTTTCTAACGTCGGACCATCAATATAATTACCATTAGGATTAGGACGATCTAATATTAGTAATGGTACATTATTTTCAGCACAAGCTTCCATCACATAATGTAAGGTAGAGATGTAGGTATAAAAACGTACACCAACATCTTGAATGTCAAAAATCATGATGTCTAAATCCTCAAGTTGCTCGGCTGTTGGTTTTCTGTGTTTTCCATGAAGCGAAAAAATCGGTAATTGTGTTTTTACATCTACACCATCTTTTACCTTTTCACCAGCATCAGCTGTACCTCTAAAACCATGTTCTGGAGAAAATACTTTTTTAATGTTGATGTTTAATGCTAATAGAGAATCTACCAAATGAGTATAATCTATTATCTCTTGTCTCTCATCTCTTGTCTCTCTAAAAACAACACTCGTCTGATTAGCGACAACACCAACACGTTTTCCTTTCAATAATGGTAAGTAAACTTCAGTTCGGTTAGCGCCAATAATAATGCCTTTGTCATTGTTCTTTTCAGTCACACTGAGCGCAGTCGAGGTGTCTTTTGTCTTTTCACTTCCAACTTTTCCTGCACAAGAAATCACTACCAAGACAAATAATAAAACTGTATTTTTGAAAACCTTAAAGTGCATAAAAAGAAGATTTGAATTTAGAGTTGTTTATAGCTAAACGCATTATTGGCAATAAAGCGTATAAAAGTAGTGTTTCGGCACCAATAATTAAAATTGGTATAGCCGCAATTGCTATTGGTATTGTAGTAATGCTTATTGCTATAGCAACAGGTTTAGGACTTCAGCAAAAAATTAGAGACAAGGTAGTTGCTTTTAATGGTCATATACAGATTACGAATTACGATACTAATGCTTCAGACGAATCTCAGGTTCCTATTTTAAGAGATCAGGATTTTTATCCAGAGTTTAATGCTGTAGAAGAGGTAACGCATATACAAGGTGTTGCCACAAAATTTGCGGTTATAAGAACCGAAACCGATTTTGAAGGTATTGTTGTAAAAGGAGTAGGGTCGGATTACAAATGGGACTACTTTAAAGAGTTTTTGGTAGAAGGTAGAGTGCCAGATTTTTCTGGAAAGCGTAATGAGGAAATTTTAATATCAAGCTATTTAGCCAATAGATTAGGTTTTAAAGTCGGAGATAAATTTCAAACTTTGTTTGGTGAAAACCTTAATAAAATGCCTCGTATTATTAATTACGAAATAGTTGGTATTTATAACTCAGGCTTTCAAGAATTAGATGAGAAATTCTGTATTGCAGATTTGCGTCACATTCAACGTTTAAATAAATGGGAAGCTAATCAAATTGGAAGTTTTGAGGTGTTTATAGAAGACTTTTCTGATATAAACGAAATCACCGATGAGGTTTTTAAAGAAACAAACTCATTTTTAAATGTAATACCAGTTAACAAAAAATATTATACCGTTTTTGAATGGGTAAAAATCTTTGAATCTAATATCAATATCATTATTATTATTATGATTATTGTTGCTGGTATTAATATGATTACAACGTTATTGGTGTTAATATTAGAACGCACTAATATGATAGGTGTTTTAAAAGCTTTGGGGAGTTCTAATTGGTCTGTAAGAAAGGTGTTTTTGTATAATGCCTCTTACTTAATTGGCTTAGGGTTACTTTGGGGAAACTTAATAGGTTTAGGGCTACTATTAGCTCAAAAGTATTTTAAATTATTTCCATTAAATCCAGATACTTACTACGTTAGTGAAGCACCAGTATATTTAAACTGGGATTATATTTTAATTTTAAACGTTGGTACTTTTGTTGCGTGTCTGTTAATGCTTTTAATTCCTTCAGTTATTATTTCTAGAATTTCGCCAGTTAAAGCCATTCGCTTTGATTAAAAAAACATAACGAACTTTTAACGCCTTACTTTTAACTTTTCAATTACTTTTGCACCGCAAAATAAAACTATGGAGTACGCAGAAAATATATTAGATACCATTGGTAACACACCTTTGGTGAAAATGAATAAGTTGGTAGAAGAACTACCATGTTTAGTTTTGGCTAAATACGAAACCTTTAACCCAGGAAATTCGGTTAAAGATCGTATGGCGTTAAAAATGATTGAAGATGCAGAAGCTGATGGACGTCTAAAACCTGGTGGAACTATCATTGAGGGAACTTCTGGAAATACAGGAATGGGTCTTGCGCTTGCAGCAGCCATAAAAGGCTATAAATGTATTTTTGTAATGGCAGATAAACAGTCTAAAGAAAAAGTAGATATTCTAAAAGCTGTTGGTGCTGAGGTTATTGTATGTCCTACGGCAGTAGAGCCAGAAGATCCACGAAGTTACTATTCTGTTTCTAAACGATTAGGAGAGGAGATACCAAATTCTTGGTATGTTAATCAGTATGATAATCCAAGTAATGCAAAGGCTCATTACGAATCTACAGGACCTGAAATTTGGAAACAAACCGATGGAAAAATCACACATTTTGTGGTTGGTGTAGGAACTGGAGGAACTATCTCTGGTGTTGGTAAGTACTTAAAGGAGCAAAATCCTAATATAAAAGTTTGGGGAGTAGATACTTATGGTTCGGTATTTAAAAAATATCATGAAACTGGTGTTTTTGATGAAAATGAAATCTACCCATATGTAACTGAAGGGATTGGGGAAGATATACTACCTGCTAATGTGGATTTTAGCATTATAGATGGTTTTACAAAAGTAACAGACAAAGATTCTTGTGTATATACACAGCGATTAGCAAAGGAAGAAGGTATGTTTTTAGGTAATTCTGCAGGTGCAGCTATAAAAGGTGTACTTCAATTAAAAGAGCATTTTAAACCAGAAGATGTTGTGGTGGTTTTGTATCACGATCACGGTAGTCGTTATGTTGGTAAAATGTTTAATGACGATTGGATGCGTGAAAAGGGCTATATAGAATAAACAAATTCCTGTGTAGACGGGAGACTAAAATTAATTTATATAAAATCCTGAGTTATACTCAGGATTTTTTTTTATTAACTTTATTGGTATAAATTGCTTTATATGAGATATTTGTACTCTTTTTTAATATTTATATGTATCTGTGCTAATGCATATTCTCAAAATAGTTCTATTCAAGTTGAGTTGGTAGATAATACTGTTGGAGTTTCTGATGGCGGTTGTAACTCCTGTGGTGTAAGTGTGTCTAATGACGATGGTTTAAATCAAATATTTGCCTCCTATAATCTTTTTGGATATGATTATATGGAACCAGATACTTATCTAGGCGAAAATGGAGCTGGCTATTTTTATAAAGTTTATTGTTCAAGTAACGATGTTATAAGCTTATTGACAGATTTAAATGCTTACAGTACTGTTATTAGATATGCTGCAGAAGAAACCGTAGATGGAGTATCGGTTAATGTTCTTAATCTAAATTTGATTGATGCAAATACAGGAATGCAGACTGGTACCACGACTGAAGGTTTAGTTGTAACTAACGATGATGGACTAAATCAGATTTTTGAAGATTTTAGTGTTAGAAAATATATAGAATATCCTGAACCTGATACTAATCAATATACTTTAGTGTGTGACTGCGATGCACAACTATTAAAAAATGAGTTAAATAATTACAGCTCCGTTATCAGCTTTGTATCAGATGTTAATTATATGATGTTACTTTCTGTAGATGAAATTACCAAAACAAATATAAATATTCATCCAAACCCATTTAAAGACAAAATTTCAATTGAAATTAATAAACCAATAGAGTCTATTGAGATTTATGATATTTTAGGAAAATCAATTAATAAATCTAGCTCTGTATCTGTGGTGGAAAATTATTCTTCAACATTAAAATCTGGTGTATATCTTTTAAAGATTACAACTAAAGATGGAAATACAATGACCAAAAAATTAATAAAGTCTTAAATTAAAATGTTTTTTCTATTTTAGGTAAATGCAAGAAGACTTTCTTCATTACGTCTGGAAACACAAAGCCTTTTCATCAGCATCTCTTAAGACTACGAGAGGTGAATCTATTTCTGTCTTAAAACTAGGCGAGCACAATCACAATTCGGGTCCAGATTTTTTTAATGCGCAATTGAGCATCGATGGTCAATTATGGGCTGGTAATGTTGAAATTCATATAAAGTCTTCAGATTGGTATGTGCATGGGCACGAAAAAGATAAAGCCTATGACAATGTTATTTTGCATGTGGTTTGGGAACATGATACAGATATTTTTAGAAATGATAATTCCGTTATCCCAACCTTAGAATTAAAGAATTTTGTAGATGTCCATTTAATTAATAACTACAAAGAATTGTTGCAATCCAAATCCTGGATTAATTGCGAAACGCATTACTCTGAGGTTGATGAGTTTGTTTTAAACAACTGGTTAGAGCGCTTGTACATTGAACGTTTAGAACGAAAATCTGGTGAAATCTTGAAGTTTCTCAAAGATTCTCAAAACGATTGGGAAGCAGTTTTGTTCAAAATGCTTTTAAAAAACTTTGGGCTCAAAGTCAATGGAGAAGCATTTTTTAGTCTAGCAAATTCTGTTGACTATGCTATTATCAGAAAACTTCAGAATAATGTACTAGATTTCGAAGCTTTACTCTTTGGTCAAGCAAGTTTGTTAGAGGATGATATTCAAGAGTTATATTTCCTAGATTCGAAAGAGCGATATCAATATTTGGTTCAAAAATTTCAATTAAATAATCAAGGAGTTTTGCCTTTGCAATTCTTCAGATTACGACCTCCAAATTTCCCTACCATTCGTTTATCACAATTTGCAAATCTTTACACATCGGAGCAACAGTTGTTCTCAAAGGTATTAGAATTAAAAACTAAAGATGAATTTTACAAGCTGTTCAGCAAAGGTGTTAGTAGTTTTTGGATGACACATTACACGTTTGGGAAACAATCAAAGAGTTTTAAAAAGGTAATAACAAGAGCTTTTATAGATTTATTACTTATTAATACCGTAATTCCTTTAAAGTTCAGTTATGCTAAATATCTAGGAAATAATATTAACGAAGAGATTTTTGATTTACTGAGTGAACTTAATCAAGAAAATAACAGTATAGTAAATAAATATATGGAGCTTAAACCTATAAAAAAGAATGCTTTAAGTTCTCAAGGTTTACTACAATTAAAGCAGTATTATTGCGATAAGAATAAATGCTTACAGTGTGCCGTTGGAAGTAGTTTAATCATCAAAAAATAAGTAAATTGCACTTATGAATATCTTCTATACTTTACTACACTATTTCCAAAAGCGAGGTTATTACGTTTGTCAGCGTATTGCTGACAGATTGGGTATTAGGGCAAAGATTGTAAGAACTTCATTTATGTATCTAACATTTGTAACTGTAGGTTTTGGATTTGCCCTATATTTATTTTTAGCCTTCTGGATGCGAATAAAGGATATAATTTACACTAAGCGTACATCTGTTTTCGATTTGTAATTTATGAATAACCCCTTAATACGACTCTTTAGATCCAAAATATATACGGCAATAGTAATGCTGGTTATACTCATATGCATTGGTATTATTGGATACAGAACAATTTCGGGTTTAAGCTGGATAAATGCAGTCTACATGACTGTAATAACAATTACAACAGTTGGTTTTGGAGAAGTACAACCTTTGGGTGTTCCTGCAAAAATTTTCACTATATTTTTAATATTGGCAAGTGTTGTAATAGTGGGTTATGCCATATCTATTATAACAGAATACATTTTGAGTAGAAATAATTTTGAAGACATAAAACAACGTAAAATGCAAAAGCAGATTGAAACCATGTCTAACCATATTATAATTTGTGGTTTTGGGCGAAACGGGAAACAAGCGTCAAAAAAACTACAAGATTATGGTAAACCCTTTGTTATTATTGAGCGCGATAAAGATATAATTGAGCGTTTACAAGAAGAAGGACTGCCTTATGTGTTTGGTAATGCTAACGAAGATGAAACTTTGATTCAGGCAGGTATAGATCGTGCAAGTACATTAATAACTGCACTACCAAGTGATGCAGATAATTTGTTTGTTGTGCTTTCTGCAAGACAGATAAAAAAAGACCTCTGTATTATAAGTAGAGCCTCACAAGAAACCTCATATAATAAATTAAAGTTAGCCGGCGCAAATAATGTTATTTTACCAGACAAAATAGGAGGGGATCATATGGCATCTTTGGTTGTGATACCAGATTTAGTAGAATTTATAGATAACTTAGGCATTGTTGGTGAGCGTAATATTAATATTGAAGAAATAAAGGCAGAGCAGCTCTACGACATTGCTAATATTAAAACCATTAGAGAATTAGATTTAAGGCAAAAGACAGGTTGTACTGTAATTGGTTTTAAAGATGAAAATGGCGAATATATAGTTAATCCTGAAGCAGATACTAAACTAGTTCCTGGGTCAAAGATTATAGTTTTAGGCCGCCCTGAGCAAATAGAAAGGCTTAATTCTAAATACAACATAGAACAAGAAGGATAACCATTTTAACGTCCCTAGCTTTAAAAACTCATTTTTTTTTAGCATCTTGTCAACCTTAAATAACAAAAACTAACTAATACTAATCCCATGAAGAAGTATCTTCTAACAATTTTTGCAATCGTATTACCATTATTGAACTTTGCTCAAGAAGCCACCACATCAGAAAATATTGATGCTGTTTTTAAAAAATATACTGGATGGTTTGTGGAAGGTATTTTTTATGAAATTCCGTTTTCAGAAGATTACAAAATACCATGGGTTCTTATTGTACTTATAGGTGGAGCATTGTTCTTTACAATCTACTTTAAATTTATTAATATCACTGGTTTTAAAACGGCTATAAAAGTTGTTCAAGGCAAGTATGAAGATATTGAAAAACATGGTGCAGATACTCTATATGGTGATAGCACACCTAATGAAGGAGGTGATATTATTGAAACGATTAGAGATGAAAGTGCGGATGGTGAGGTATCGCATTTCCAGGCATTAACAGCTGCATTATCAGCAACTGTTGGTTTAGGGAATATTGCAGGTGTAGCTGTAGCCTTATCAATTGGTGGTCCAGGCGCAACCTTCTGGATGATTATTGCTGGTCTTTTAGGTATGGCATCAAAATTTGCAGAATGTACTCTAGGTGTTAAATATAGAGATGTTGGTGAAGACGGAACAGTTTATGGAGGGCCAATGTATTATTTATCAAAAGGTTTAAGGTCTAAAGGCATGGGCGGCTTTGGTAAAGTTTTGGCTGTAATCTTTGCAATCTTTGTTATTGGAGGTTCATTTGGTGGTGGAAATATGTTTCAGGCTAACCAAGCAGCAGCTCAGTTTACAAAACTTTTCAATTTTGAAAGTGAGAATGCTGGTATGTATTTTGGTTTAGTTATGGCTGCATTAGTAGCTATTGTTATTATTGGTGGTATTAAGCGTATTGCTTCGGTAACAGAAAAAATTGTACCGTTTATGGCAGGAATTTATGTGCTTGCTGCTTTAATAATATTAGGTGCTAACTTTACGCTTATTGATGATGCTTTCGCTTTAATATTTGAAGGCGCATTTTCTGGTCTAGGTATAGCAGGTGGACTTGTTGGTGTAATGATTCAAGGTATTAGAAGAGGTGCGTTTTCTAATGAAGCAGGTGTGGGTTCTGCTGCTATTGCTCACTCAGCAGTAAGAACTAAATATCCAGCAAGTGAAGGTATTGTTGCTTTATTAGAACCTTTTGTAGATACAGTTGTTATTTGTACAATGACAGCTTTAGTTATCGTTATTACAAACTTTGATGGTTCATTTATGGAGTATGGTGTTGAGATTAAAGAAGGTGTTGAGATTACTGCGACAGCTTTTGATAGTGTTATTCCACATTTCTCAATCGTACTTACAATTGCTGTTATCTTATTTGCGTTTAGTACAATGATTTCATGGTCTTACTATGGTATGCAAGGTTGGGTTTATTTATTTGGAAAAGGAAAAGCTTCAGATTTAGCGTATAAAGTATTGTTCTTAGTATTTGTGGTTATTGGTGCTTCAATTAGCTTAGGTGCAGTTATAGATTTTTCAGATGCTATGATTTTTGCCATGGTAGTTCCAAATATTATTGGTGTGGTGTTATTGTCACCAATCATTAGAAATGAATTAAAAAAATATTATAAAGCTATAAATGTCAAGGAGGAAGCTATAGAAGAAGGAGCAGATGACTTGAACGAGGTTTTATAAAAAAGACTTATAAAAATATGAAATCCCATTTCCAGTTTACTAATCAACAGCGGAATGGGATTTTTTTATTGCTTATAATTATCATTGCAATGCAATGTATTTATGCTTTTGTAGGTTTTTCTGATGATGTTTCTTCCAAAGAAAATAATGAAATAGATACATTTAGAAACGAGTTAGATTCACTTCGCCTAATAGAGATTGAAAATAGTAAACCAAAGATTTACCCTTTCAATCCAAATTACATAACAGATTACAAAGGTTATACTCTAGGTATGACTAATGAAGAAATTGATAGACTTCATCAATTTAGAGAAACTAATCAATGGGTTAATTCTGCAAAGCAATTTCAAGAGGTTACAAAAGTATCAGATTCATTACTGAATAAAATTTCACCTTACTTTAAATTTCCAGAATGGGTCACTAATCCCAAACCAAAGACAAGTAATTATAACAATTCGTTTACCAATTATAATGAGCCAAAAACTTTTGATCAGAAAATAGATTTAAATATAGCCACAGCTAATCAACTTCAAAAAGTATATGGTGTTGGTGAAAAGCTTTCAGAACGCATCATTAATTATAGAACTAAAAATGGTGGTTTTGTAGCAGATGTAGAACTAACAGAGGTTTATGGCCTTATGCCAGAAGTGGTTGATAGAATTAAAAACGACTTTACCGTAAAAATTCCAAGGACAATTAAAACTTATAATCTCAATACAGCAACCAGAGATGAACTCGTGCTTATTAAGTACATAGATTATGAGGTTGCTAAAAATATAATTGAAGAACGAACACTTCGCGAAGGATTTGAATCTTTTGAGGAATTAACAAAAATTGAAGATTTTCCTATCAAAAAATTAGAGATAATTAAATTATATTTGCGATTATAAAGAAAAATATAATTTATGTCAAATATATACTTCACTGAAGAGCACAATTTATTTAGAGAGAGTCTAAGAGATTTTTTACAAAAAGAGGTTGTGCCTCATATTGAAAAATGGGAAAAAACAGGTGCTATTGAACGCTTTATCTGGAAAAAGTTTGGAGATATGGGTTACTTTGGTTTAGCCTACCCAGAACAATATGGTGGATTGGATTTAGATTTATTTTATACAGTAATACTTTTAGAAGAATTACAACGTATCAACTCAGGTGGCTTTGCTGCCGCAATGTGGGCTCATGCATATTTGGCAATGACCCATCTTAACAAAGAAGGAGATGATGCTATAAAGTCAAAATACCTAGCTGATAGTATTTCTGGTGATAAAATAGGTTGCCTGTGTGTTACAGAGCCATTTGGTGGTAGCGATGTGGCAGGTATGAGAACTACAGCTGTTAAAGAAGGTGATTATTATATCTTAAATGGATCTAAAACTTTCATTACTAATGGAGTTTACAGTGATTACATGGTTGTTGCTGCTAAAACTAATCCAGAGTTAGGTAATAAGGGTATTAGTATGTTTGTTGTAGATAGTGATGCAAAAGGTGTTTCGGTAACTAAATTAGATAAGTTAGGTTGGAGAGCATCAGATACTGGTGAAATAGCCTTTGATAATGTAAAAGTGCCTACTAATCAATTAATGGGAGAAGAAGGAAAAGGATTTGCATATATAATGCAACATTTTGCATTAGAAAGACTCATAATGGGAATAAATGCTCATGCCAGAGCAGAGTATGCTTTAGAGTACACATTACAATATATGTCTGAAAGAACAACCTTTGGGAAGTCACTAGATAAATACCAGGCTTTACGTCATAGGTATGTAGATATGCATGCAGATATGCAATTATGTAAACATTATAATTATATGGTGGCAGATCGCTTAGATAAGGGAGAGTATGTTGTAGAAGAAGCAACAATATCTAAGTTAAAATCTACCAAGATGGCTGATGAGGTGGCTTATAACTGTCTACAATTTTTAGGAGGTTATGGTTATATGGAAGAATATCCATTAGCAAGAATTTTTAGAGACAGCCGTTTGGGACCTATTGGAGGAGGTGCATCAGAAATTCTAAAGGAAATTCTTTCTAAAATTATTATTGATAAAAAGTCATATAAACCAGCAACATAATGAGTTGTTTTGGTGCTTTAAATCCTGCCTTGAGCAGGATTTTTTATTTCTAGGTGGTTGTTTCAATCAAAAAAAAGGTAATTTTAGTTATCTAAAAAGAGGTATGAGCTTAAAAGCATTTTCAGAATATTTAGCATTAGAGAAGAATTATTCCAAACATACAGTATTAGCATACATTAGAGATTTGGAAATGTTTCAAGAGTTTTTAAATGAAAATCACAATTCAGAACCAATTGAAAATGTTGATTATTCAGAAATCAGGCAATGGATTGTTGAGTTGGTCAATAGTGGTGTCTCAAATAGAACTATAAACAGAAAAGTATCCTCACTTAATTCATATTATAAATTTTTACAGAAAGCTCAACAAATAGAAACTAATCCTTTAAGAAAGCACAAGGCTTTAAAAGTGGGTAAAAAGGTGCAGTTACCTTTTTCTGAAGATGAACTAAAACGGGTTTTGGAGGATTCTATAGAAGTAATAGATTTTGAAAGCGCAAGAGATAAACTGATTATAGAGTTGTTTTATACTACAGGCATAAGAAGAGTTGAGTTAGTGAATATGAAACTATCTGATGTAGATTTAAGTAAAAAGCAAATAAAGGTGCTTGGTAAAAGGAATAAAGAACGTTATATGCCATTGCTTAGCTCTTTGGTAAAATCCTTAGATACCTATTTAGGCTATAGAAATAGTTTACCCGAAATTACAGAGAAAGAGTATTTGTTTTTAACAAAAAAGGGTGTTAAGATTTACGAAATGCTTGTTTATAGAATAATAAATAAGTATTTTAGTGTAGCATCCTCAAAAGCTAAATGTAGTCCACATGTATTAAGGCACTCATTTGCAACACATTTATTAAATGAAGGTGCAGATTTAAATGCAGTAAAAGAACTTCTTGGACATACTAGTTTAGCAGCAACACAAGTATATACACATAATAGTATATCCGAATTAAAAAAAGTGTATGCTAAAACGCACCCAAGAAATAAACGTTAAGAAATAAACTTAATATTAAAGAAAGTATTGAAAACTTTAGTTTTCAATACAAATGTTAAACTTAAAAATTAGTGTATGAAAGTAAACACCCAATCCGTTAATTTCACAGCTGACAGAAAGTTGATTGATTTCATTCAGAAGAGAATGGATAAGCTAGATTTATTTTATGATAAAATAATTCAGTCCGATGTTTATTTGAAGGTAGAGAATACTAGCGATAAAGAAAACAAAGTTTTTGAAGCCAAAGTAAGCGTTCCTGGAGATAGTTTTGTGGTTAAAAAACAATGCAAAACCTTTGAAGAAGGTGCAGATATAGCCATAGCATCATTAGAGAGACAAATTAAAAAACGAAAAGAAAAATTAAGAGCTCGAATAAAAGCATAAAATTTTTCAGAAAATGTTTTGAATAAAAAAATAAAATACTACATTTGCAGTCCGTTAGAAATAGCGGGCTTTTTTATAGCAAGAAATTGTTGGTAAAAAGTACTTAAAAAGCCGATGTAGCTCAGCTGGCTAGAGCAGCTGATTTGTAATCAGCAGGTCGTGGGTTCGAGTCCCTCCATCGGCTCTAAAAACACCAAATAAAGAGGTGTTTTTAAATTGAAATATTGAAATGAATTAGGGGAGATTCCAGAGCGGCCAAATGGGACGGACTGTAACTCCGTTGTCTTTCGACTTCGCAGGTTCGAATCCTGCTCTCCCCACTTTTTCTAAACCAAAAAAAGTTTGGTTGTTTTTGAAATATTGAAACCATTAATTAAGGAAACTTAATTATAAATGCGGGAGTAGCTCAGTTGGTAGAGCGTCAGCCTTCCAAGCTGAATGTCGCCGGTTCGAACCCGGTCTCCCGCTCAAAAAAAAACCTGCGAAGGCAGGTGTCTCTTAGTTGAGATGTTAAACACTTTACGCCGGTGTAGCTCAGGGGTAGAGCGTTTCCTTGGTAAGGAAGAGGTCACGAGTTCAAATCTCGTCATTGGCTCTTTTTTCTAAGAGAAACTTAGAATAGCAATTGAACACTAATATTAAATAAGATTAAATAAATTAAACATGGCAAAGGCAACTTTCGATCGTTCAAAACCACACTTAAATATAGGTACTATTGGACACGTAGATCACGGTAAAACAACTTTAACTGCTGCTATTACTAAAGTATTAGCTGATGCAGGTTTATCTGAAGCAAGAGCATTCGATCAAATCGATAATGCACCAGAAGAAAAAGAAAGAGGTATTACAATTAATACATCTCACGTAGAATATCAAACAGCTAATCGTCACTATGCTCACGTTGACTGTCCAGGTCACGCGGATTACGTAAAGAACATGGTTACTGGTGCTGCTCAAATGGATGGTGCTATATTAGTTGTTGCTGCAACAGATGGTCCTATGCCACAAACTCGTGAGCATATCTTACTTGGTCGTCAGGTAGGTATTCCTCGTATCGTTGTATTCATGAACAAAGTGGATATGGTTGATGATGAAGAGTTATTAGAATTAGTAGAGATGGAAATTAGAGATTTATTATCTTTCTATGAGTACGATGGTGATAATGGTCCTGTAATCGCTGGTTCTGCATTAGGTGCGTTAAACGGTGAGCAAAAGTGGGTTGATACTGTAATGGAATTAATGGAAGCTTGTGATAACTGGATCGAAGAGCCAGTACGTGATATGGATAAGCCTTTCTTAATGCCAATCGAAGATGTATTCTCAATTACAGGTCGTGGTACTGTTGCAACTGGTCGTATTGAAACTGGTGTAGCTAACACAGGTGATCCTGTTGAGATTATCGGTATGGGTGCTGAGAAATTAACTTCTACTATTACTGGTATCGAAATGTTCCGTCAAATCTTAGATAGAGGTGAAGCTGGTGATAACGCTGGTATCTTATTAAGAGGTATTGAGAAAACTCAAATCTCTAGAGGTATGGTAATCGTTAAGCCTGGTTCTGTAACTCCTCACCTAAAATTCAAAGCTGAGGTTTATATCCTTAAGAAAGAAGAAGGTGGACGTCACACTCCATTCCACAATAACTACCGTCCTCAGTTCTACGTACGTACAACTGACGTAACTGGAAACATTTCTCTTCCAGATGGTGTTGAGATGGTAATGCCTGGTGATAACTTAACTATTACTGTTGAGTTAATCCAACCAATTGCAATGAACGTAGGTTTACGTTTCGCTATCCGTGAAGGTGGTAGAACAGTTGGTGCTGGTCAGGTAACTGAGATTTTAGACTAAATAAAATAGTTAAATAAATTAATTAAGGTGTCCTGATATTTCAGGATGCCTTGATTATTGTTTACGGGTTTAGCTCAGTTGGTAGAGCACTGGTCTCCAAAACCAGGTGTCGGGAGTTCGAGTCTCTCAACCCGTGCGAAATTAGATAACAGGTTAAAATAACCTTTAAATAATAAACAAATGGCAGGATTAATAACATATATAAAGGAATCATTCGAAGAGTTAAAAAACAATGTGTCTTGGACACCTTGGCCAGAGGCTCAAAGATTGACTGTGATTGTAGCAGTATTTTCAATTATTTTTTCTTTAGCTATTTGGGGTGTGGATACTGTTTTTAGTAAAGCGGTAAGAGCATATTTCGATTTATTAAACTAACAAAATACAACAAGGGAGATGTCAGATAAAAAGTGGTATGTTGTTAGAGCAGTAAGTGGTCAGGAAAACAAAATTAAAGCCTACATAGAGAACGAAATCGCAAGATTAGGTTTAGAAGACTATGTAGACCAAGTTTTAGTTCCTACTGAAAAAGTTATTCAAATCCGTAATGGTAAGAAAATAAACAAAGAGAAAGTTTATTTCCCTGGATATATAATGATACAGGCCAACTTAAGTGGTGAGATTCCTCATATTATAAAATCAATTACTAATGTTATTGGTTTTTTAGGTGAAACAAAAGGTGGCGATCCTGTGCCGTTAAGACAATCTGAAGTTAACAGAATGTTAGGTAAGGTAGATGAGTTGTCTATAGAAGCCGATGCTAATATTGCAATTCCATTTACAAAAGGTGAAACTGTAAAAGTTATCGATGGACCATTTAATGGTTTTGATGGCACTATCGAAAAAATATTTGAAGAAAAGCGTAAACTTGAAGTAATGGTGAAAATTTTCGGAAGAAAGACACCATTAGAATTAAGTTATATGCAAGTTGAAAAGTTATAATAATTGTTACAATAAAGATAGCGTTAGTCTAAGCTTCCAACATAGACAAGCGCACTAAATTTTAAAAAATGGCAAAAGAACTAGACAAAGTAGTTAAGTTACAAGTTCGGGGAGGTGCTGCGAATCCATCGCCACCGGTTGGACCCGCTTTAGGTGCCGCTGGAGTTAATATCATGGAGTTCTGTAAGCAGTTTAATGCTAGAACCCAAGATAAACAAGGTAAGGTATTACCAGTAGTAATATCAGTTTACAAAGACAAATCTTTTGAATTTGTAATTAAAACACCACCAGCTGCAGTACAATTATTAGAAGCGGCCAAAGTAAAGAAAGGATCTGGAGAACCTAACCGACGTAAAGTAGCAAAAGTAACTTGGGATCAAGTTAAAGCAATTGCAGAAGATAAAATGCAAGATTTAAATGCATTCGAAATCGGATCAGCTATGAAAATGGTAGCTGGTACTGCAAGATCGATGGGTATCACTGTTAAAGGAGGTGAAGCTCCAAACTAAATTTTTACAAATGGCAAGATTAACAAGAAAGCAAAAAGAAGCAAGAGCTAAAGTTGATAAAAATAAACTTTACTCTTTAGAAGAAGCTTCAGCTTTACTAAAAGAAATCACATACACTAAGTTTGATGCTTCAGTAGATTTAGCAGTAAGATTAGGTGTAGATCCACGTAAAGCCAATCAAATGGTTCGTGGTGTAGTTTCTTTACCACATGGTACAGGTAAAGATATGAAGGTTCTTGCATTAGTTACTCCAGATAAAGAAGCAGAAGCTAAGGAAGCAGGTGCTGATTATGTTGGACTAGACGAATACTTACAAAAAATTAAAGACGGTTGGACAGACGTTGACGTTATCGTTACTATGCCAAGCGTTATGGGTAAGTTAGGACCATTAGGTAGAGTATTAGGACCAAGAGGTCTTATGCCAAACCCTAAGACAGGAACAGTAACTATGGATATAGGAAAAGCTGTTAGCGAAGTAAAAGCTGGTAAAATTGACTTTAAAGTAGATAAAACAGGTATCGTACATGCTCCAATAGGAAAAGCGTCTTTTAGCGCTGATAAACTAGTTGGTAACGCAAACGAATTGTTAACTACGTTAATGAAGTTAAAACCAACTGCAGCTAAAGGTACTTACATGAAGAGTATATACATGTCAAGTACTATGAGTCCAAGTATCTCAATAGACACAAAAATAGGATAGTAGTTAAACTTAGAATATTATGACAAGAGAAGAAAAATCGGTAGTAATTGAAGAGTTGACTGCTCAATTAGCAGATAATACTAATATCTATTTAACAGATATCTCAGGATTAGACGCAGCAACAACTTCAAATTTAAGAAGAGCTTGTTTCAAATCTAACATTAAGTTAGCTGTTGTAAAGAATACACTTTTAGAGAAAGCTATGGAAGCATCGGAAAAAGATTTCGGAGACTTACCAACTACTTTAAAAGGAAACACTTCTGTAATGTATTCTGAAACAGGAAATGCTCCTGCAAAGGTTATAAAAGAATTTCGTAAGAAATCAGAGAAACCTTTATTAAAAGGTGCTTTCATTGAAGAAGCAATTTACATTGGCGATGATTTATTAGACACATTAGTTGAAATTAAGTCTAGAGAAGAATTACTTGGCGAGATTGTTACATTGTTACAATCGCCTGCTAAGAATGTTATCTCTGCACTTAAATCGAGTGGAGGTACAATCGCTGGTTTAGTTAAAACATTATCTGAAAGAGAAGGATAATTAACAAGAACACACTTAGAAATTAAAATAAAAAAACACACATTAAAACAATAGAAAAATGGCAGATTTAAAAGATTTCGCAGAACAATTAGTTAACTTAACAGTAAAAGAAGTTAACGAATTAGCTACTATATTAAAAGACGAGTACGGTATTGAGCCTGCTGCTGCTGCAGTTGCAGTTGCTGCTGGTGGTGGTGCTGCAGGTGGTGGAGACGCTGCTGAAGAAAAATCAGAATTTGATGTAGTATTAAAGTCAGCAGGTGCTTCTAAATTAGCAGTTGTAAAATTAGTTAAGGAATTAACTGGTTTAGGCTTAAAAGAAGCTAAAGGTTTAGTAGATGAGGCACCAAGTACAATTAAAGAAGGTGTTTCTAAAGATGAAGCTGAAGGCTTAAAATCTTCTTTAGAAGAAGCTGGAGCTGAGGTTGAGCTTAAGTAAGCTCAGCTTAACCTACAATATATGGTTTAGGTCTGGAGAGTCCCTCTAAGACCTAAACCCTTTTGTGTATATAAACGCTATATACATATTTTAGTTTTTATTTAATAAAAATCTCGTTCATCAATGTTAGCAAAAAAGGCTGAAAGAATTAATTTCTCTTCTATTGTAAATAGAACAGATTACCCAGACTTTTTGGATATTCAAATTAAATCCTTCCAGGATTTTTTCCAATTAGAAACAAAGTCAGAAGCAAGAGAAAATGAAGGGTTATACAACACCTTCATGGAAAACTTCCCTATTACAGATACTCGTAATCAATTTGTATTAGAATTTTTAGATTACTTTATCGATCCTCCTCGCTACACTATAGAAGAGTGTATAGAAAGAGGATTAACATACAGTGTTCCCTTAAAAGCTAGATTAAAGTTATACTGTACAGATCCTGAACACGAAGATTTCGAAACCATTGTTCAAGATGTTTATTTAGGTACAATTCCATACATGACGCCTAGTGGTACTTTTTGTATCAATGGTGCTGAGCGTGTAGTTGTATCTCAGTTACACCGTTCACCTGGTGTATTCTTTAGCCAGTCATTCCATGCTAATGGTACTAAGTTATATTCTGCAAGAGTAATTCCTTTTAAAGGGTCTTGGATAGAATTTGCTACAGATATCAATAGTGTGATGTACGCTTACATTGATAGAAAGAAAAAATTACCAGTTACAACGCTTTTCCGTGCTATCGGTTTTGAGCGTGATAAAGATATTTTAGAAATCTTTGATCTTGCAGAAGAAGTGAAAGTTTCTAAATCTGGTTTAAAGAAAGTTATCGGTCGTAAACTTGCTGCCCGTGTACTTAACACATGGCATGAAGATTTCGTAGATGAGGATACAGGTGAAGTTGTATCTATCGAACGTAACGAAATTGTATTAGATCGTGACACAATCGTAGACAAAGATAATATTGAAGAAATCCTTGAGGCAGGTGTAAAAACAGTTCTTTTACATAAAGAAAGTGCACAACAAGGAGATTACGCAATTATACACAATACATTACAAAAGGATCCAACAAACTCTGAAAAAGAAGCTGTTGAACACATCTATCGTCAATTACGTAATGCTGAGCCGCCAGATGAGGAAACAGCACGTGGTATAATTGATAAATTATTCTTCTCAGACCAACGTTACTCTTTAGGAGAAGTAGGTCGTTATAGAATGAACAAGAAATTAGGTTTAGATATTGGAATGGATAAGCAAGTTCTTACCAAAGAAGATATCATAACTATCATAAAATATTTAATTGAGCTTATTAATTCTAAAGCAGAGATTGATGATATCGATCACTTATCTAACCGTCGTGTACGTACAGTAGGTGAGCAGTTATCTTCTCAGTTTGGTGTTGGTTTAGCTCGTATGGCACGTACAATTCGTGAGCGTATGAATGTTCGTGATAACGAGGTGTTTACTCCAATAGATTTGATTAATGCTAAGACATTATCGTCTGTAATTAATTCTTTCTTTGGTACAAACCAGTTATCTCAGTTTATGGATCAAACCAATCCATTAGCAGAGATTACTCACAAGCGTCGTTTATCAGCTTTAGGACCAGGTGGTCTTTCAAGAGAAAGAGCAGGTTTCGAGGTACGTGACGTTCACTACACGCATTACGGACGTCTATGTCCTATAGAAACACCTGAAGGTCCAAACATTGGTTTGATATCTTCATTAGGTGTTTATGCTAAGGTAAATTCAATGGGATTCATAGAAACTCCATATAGGAAAGTAGAAAATGGTGTAGTTGATATTAAAAACGCACCAACATACTTAAGTGCAGAGGAAGAGGAAGAAATGATGATTGCTCAGGCAACTGTTGAAGTTGATGACAAAGGTAAAATTCAGCATGATAAAGTAATTGCACGTCAAGAGGGTGATTTCCCTGTGATTGAGCCAACAAGTGTAAATTACACGGATGTTGCACCAAACCAAATTGCTTCTATTTCGGCATCTTTAATTCCATTCTTAGAGCATGATGATGCAAACCGTGCCTTAATGGGATCTAACATGATGCGTCAGGCAGTTCCATTATTAAGACCTGAAGCACCTATCGTTGGTACTGGTTTAGAGCGTCAAGTAGCATCAGATTCTAGAGTATTAATAAATGCTGAAGGAGAAGGTGTTGTTGAGTATGTAGATGCTCAAAAAATCGTAATCAAGTACGAGCGTACAGAAGAAGAAGCTATGGTAAGCTTTGATAGCGATGTTAAAGAATACCCTCTAGTAAAATTCAGAAAAACAAACCAAGGTACATCTATTAACTTAAAACCAATTGTTAGAAAAGGAGATAAAGTTTCTAAAGGTCAGGTTTTATGTGAAGGTTATGCAACTCAAAACGGTGAATTAGCACTTGGTAGAAATATGAAAGTAGCCTTTATGCCTTGGAAAGGGTATAACTTTGAGGATGCGATTGTAATTTCTGAAAAAGTTGTTCGTGATGATATCTTTACATCTATCCATATCGATGAGTACTCTCTAGAAGTTAGAGATACAAAATTAGGAAACGAAGAGTTAACTAATGATATACCAAATGTTTCAGAAGAGGCTACTAAAGACTTAGATGAAAACGGTATGATTCGTGTTGGTGCTGAGATTAAGCCAGGTGATATCTTAATTGGTAAGATTACACCAAAAGGTGAGTCTGATCCAACACCAGAAGAAAAATTACTTCGTGCGATTTTCGGTGATAAAGCAGGTGATGTAAAAGATGCATCTTTAAAAGCATCTCCATCATTAAATGGTGTTGTAATTGACAAGAAGTTATTTGCTAGAGCCGTAAAAGATAAGCGTAAGAGAGCTCAAGATAAAGAAGATATCGAGAAGTTAGAAGATGCTTATGATAACCGTTTTGATGACTTAAAAGCAATTTTAGTCGAAAAACTTTTTAATATCGTTAACGGTAAAACTGCACAAGGAATCTATAATGATTTAGGTGAAGAAATTATACCAAAAGGTAAAAAGTATACCTTAAAAATGTTAAATGCTGTAGATGATTATACGCACTTAACATCTGGTAAATGGACAACTGATGATCATACAAATGAACTTGTTGCAGATTTAATCCACAACTATAAGATTAAAGAAAATGATCTTCAAGGATCATTAAGACGTGAGAAGTTTACAATCTCTGTAGGTGATGAATTACCAGCAGGTATCATAAAGCTTGCTAAAGTTTACATCGCTAAGAAGCGTAAACTAAAAGTAGGTGATAAGATGGCAGGTCGTCACGGTAACAAAGGTATTGTTGCGCGTATTGTTCGTCAAGAAGATATGCCATTCTTAGAAGACGGAACACCTGTAGATATCGTATTAAATCCGCTTGGTGTACCTTCACGTATGAACATTGGTCAGATTTATGAAACTGTTTTAGGTTGGGCAGGTCAGAAGTTAAACAGAACTTACGCAACTCCAATTTTTGATGGTGCAACATTAGATCAGATTAATGGCTTTACAGATGAAGCTGGTGTACCAAGATTTGGTCATACTTACTTATATGATGGTGGTACAGGAGATCGTTTTGACCAACCTGCAACAGTAGGTGTAATCTATATGATTAAGCTAGGTCACATGATTGACGATAAGATGCACGCACGTTCTATAGGTCCTTACTCATTAATTACGCAACAGCCGTTAGGTGGTAAAGCACAATTTGGTGGTCAGCGTTTTGGTGAGATGGAGGTATGGGCACTTGAAGCTTATGGTGCATCAAGTACTTTACGTGAAATCTTAACTGTAAAATCAGATGACGTAATTGGTAGAGCTAAAACTTACGAAGCTATCGTTAAGGGTGAGCCAATGCCAGAACCCGGACTTCCAGAATCATTCAACGTACTTATGCACGAATTGAAAGGTTTAGGATTGGATATTAGATTAGAAGAATAAAAAAATAGTAGGCAGTCGTCAGTATACAGTTAAAGATGTATACTGAAGACTGAAGACTGAATACTATAAAATAACATGGCAAGAAAACAAGATAAGAATACAGTACAGAAATTTAATAAAATTTCTATTGGTTTAGCATCTCCAGAATCTGTTTTGGCAGCTTCTCGCGGTGAAGTATTAAAGCCAGAGACTATCAATTATCGAACTCACAAACCTGAACGTGATGGTTTGTTCTGTGAGCGTATTTTTGGTCCTGTAAAGGATTTTGAGTGTGCTTGTGGTAAATATAAAAGAATACGTTACAAGGGTATTGTTTGTGACCGTTGTGGTGTAGAAGTAACAGAAAAGAAAGTACGTAGAGACAGAGTAGGACATATTAACTTAGTTGTTCCTGTAGCTCATATCTGGTACTTCCGTTCATTACCAAACAAAATAGGTTACCTTCTTGGATTACCATCTAAGAAATTAGATATGATCATTTATTACGAACGTTACGTGGTTATTCAACCAGGTAATGCAATGAATGCAGAAGGTGAGCCAGTACAAAAAATGGATTTCTTAACAGAAGAAGAGTATCTTAATATTTTAGAATCTCTTCCACAAGAAAATCAATATTTAGAAGACACAGATCCTAACAAGTTTATCGCTAAAATGGGTGCTGAGTGTCTTATCGATTTATTAGCTAGAATTGACTTAGATCAGTTGTCTTACGAATTAAGACACAAAGCTAATAACGAAACATCTAAGCAACGTAAAACAGAAGCTTTAAAGCGTCTTCAAGTTGTTGAAGCCTTTAGAGAGTCTAACGAAAATAGAGAGAACAGACCAGAGTGGATGATCATGAAGGCCGTTCCTGTAATTCCACCAGAATTAAGACCATTAGTGCCATTAGATGGTGGACGTTTTGCAACTTCAGATTTAAATGATCTTTACCGTCGTGTAATTATCCGTAACAACCGTCTTAAGAGATTGGTTGAGATAAAAGCACCAGAAGTGATTTTACGTAATGAGAAGCGTATGTTACAAGAGTCTGTAGATTCATTATTTGATAACACACGTAAGTCATCTGCTGTAAAAACAGATTCTAACAGACCATTAAAATCTTTATCAGATTCATTAAAAGGTAAGCAAGGACGTTTCCGTCAAAACTTACTAGGTAAACGTGTTGATTACTCTGCACGTTCTGTAATTGTTGTAGGACCAGAATTAAAATTATTCGAGTGTGGATTGCCAAAAAATATGGCAGCAGAGCTTTACAAGCCTTTTATCATTAGAAAATTAATTGAAAGAGGTATTGTAAAAACTGTAAAATCTGCAAAGAAAATTATAGATAGAAAAGAGCCTGTTGTTTGGGATATCTTAGAGAATGTTCTTAAAGGACATCCAGTATTACTAAACCGTGCTCCTACGCTTCACAGACTTGGTATTCAAGCATTCCAGCCAAAACTTATCGAAGGTAAAGCGATTCAGTTACACCCATTAGTGTGTACGGCATTTAACGCGGATTTCGATGGTGACCAGATGGCAGTGCATTTACCATTAGGACCAGAAGCAATCTTAGAAGCTCAACTTTTAATGTTAGCTTCTCACAACATATTAAACCCTGCAAACGGTTCTCCTGTAACAGTACCTTCTCAAGATATGGTACTTGGTCTTTATTATATGACTAAGTTACGTAAGACTGATGATACTTATACTGTTAAAGGTGAAGGGTTAACATTCTACTCTCCAGAAGAAGTAACTATTGCTTACAACGAGAAGAAAGTTGATCTTAACGCAGGTATTAAAGTAAGAACTAAGGACTTTAATGAAGAAGGAGAGTTAACTACTCAAATCATTGAGACGACTGTTGGTCGTGTGCTTTTCAACGAAAAAGTGCCAGAAGCAGCAGGTTATATTAATGAGGTATTAACTAAGAAATCTTTAAGAGATATTATTGGTAATATCTTAAAAGTAACTTCTGTACCTGAAACAGCTGAGTTCTTAGATGAAATTAAGACTTTAGGATATAAGTTTGCATTCCAAGGTGGATTATCTTTCAGTTTAGGTGATATTATTATACCTAAAGAGAAGCACGCTATGATTGATGCTGCCAACAAGCAAGTTGATGGTATTATGGGTAACTATAATATGGGTCTTATTACCAATAACGAACGTTATAACCAAGTTATTGATATCTGGACATCGACAAACGCTGAATTAACAGAATTGTCTATGAAGCGTATCCGTGAAGATCAACAAGGATTTAACTCAGTATTTATGATGTTAGATTCTGGTGCTCGTGGATCTAAAGAACAGATTCGTCAGTTAACTGGTATGCGTGGTTTGATGGCTAAGCCTAAGAAATCTAATGCAGGTGGTGGTGAAATTATTGAAAACCCGATTCTTTCTAACTTTAAAGAAGGTCTTTCAATTTTAGAATACTTTATCTCTACTCACGGTGCTCGTAAAGGTCTTGCGGATACGGCTCTTAAAACGGCCGATGCAGGTTATTTAACACGTCGTTTGGTTGATGTTTCACAAGATGTTATCGTTTACGAAGAAGATTGTGGCACATTAAGAGGTATCGAAGTTTCTGCATTGAAGAAGAATGAAGAAGTTGTAGAAAAATTAGAAGCTAGAATTGTTGGTAGAACATCATTAAATGATGTTTATGATCCATTAACAGAAGAGTTAATTGTTGAAGCAGGAGGTCATATAAATGATGCAATCGCTAAGCAAATAGGTGATTCTGCAATCGAATCTATAGAAGTACGCTCACCATTATCTTGTGAGGCTAAAAAAGGTATTTGTGTTAAATGTTATGGTCGTAACCTTGCTACTGGTAAAATGGTACAACGAGGTGAGGCAGTTGGTGTAGTTGCTGCTCAGTCTATTGGCGAGCCTGGTACACAGCTTACATTACGTACATTCCACGTAGGTGGTATTGCAGGTAACATTTCTGAAGAGAATAAATTAACTGTGAAGTTTGATGGTATCGCTGAAATCGATGACCTTAAAACTGTTAAGACAAAAGATAACGAAGGAAACGAAGTAGATGTTGTTATCTCTAGAACTTCAGAATTAAAATTAACTGATGCTAAAACAGGTATTGTTTTAAGTACAAATAATATTCCTTACGGTTCTCATATCTTCGTTAAGCCAGGTGCTAAAGTGAAGAAAGGTGATGTAATATGTCAATGGGATCCTTATAATGGTGTAATTATTTCAGAATTTGCTGGTAAAGTGAAGTATGAAAACATCGAACAAGGTGTAACTTACCAAGTAGAGATTGATGAACAAACAGGTTTCCAAGAGAAAGTAATTTCAGAATCTAGAAACAAGAAGTTGATTCCAACATTATTGATTGAAGATTCTAAAGGAGAAACTATCCGTTCTTACAACTTACCAGTAGGTGCACACATAATGATTGATGATGGTGATAAGATTGAAGTAGGTAAGATTTTAGTTAAGATACCTCGTAAATCTGCTAAGGCTGGTGATATTACAGGTGGTCTTCCTCGTGTAACTGAGTTATTCGAAGCACGTAACCCATCTAACCCAGCTGTTGTAAGTGAAATTGATGGTGTGGTATCATTTGGTAAAATTAAGCGTGGTAACCGTGAAATTATCATTGAGTCTAAGTTAGGTGAGGTTAAAAAATACTTAGTGAAATTATCTAACCAGATTCTTGTACAAGAAAATGATTACGTAAAAGCTGGTATGCCATTATCTGATGGATCTGTAACACCAAATGACATTCTTAACATTAAAGGCCCATCAGCTGTACAACAATACTTAGTAAACGAGGTACAAGAAGTATACCGTTTACAAGGTGTGAAGATTAACGATAAGCACTTCGAAGTTGTTGTAAGACAAATGATGCGTAAAGTTAGAATTATGGATTCTGGTGATACTATTTTCTTAGAGAACCAATTAGTTCATAAATCAGATTTCATTGAAGAAAATGATAAGATTTTTGGAATGAAAGTAGTTGAAGATGCTGGTGATTCTGAGAACTTAAAATCAGGTCAAATCGTAACTGTACGTCAGTTAAGAGATGAAAATTCTAGCTTAAGAAGAGAAGACAAAAACCTAGTATCGGCTAGAGATGCACAACCTGCAACTGCAACGCCAATATTACAAGGTATTACAAGAGCTTCGCTTCAAACTAAGTCATTTATTTCTGCTGCATCGTTCCAGGAAACTACAAAAGTTCTTAACGAAGCGGCTGTAAATGGTAAGATTGATACTTTAGAAGGGCTTAAAGAAAATGTTATTGTTGGACACAGAATACCTGCTGGTACAGGTGTTAGAGAATACGATAACATTATTGTAGGCTCTAAAGAAGAGTTTGATCAGATGATGAAAGCTAAAGAAGAAATGAACTTCAACTAGGAGTTTGTTATTCCTGCGAAGGTAGGAACGTAAATAATAAAAGCCTTCATTCTATTATAGTTTGAAGGCTTTTAATTTTAAATTAAATATTATGTCAGAAGAAAAAAAGAATCCAAAAAAGGGACAAATAAATATAGAGTTAGACGAAAAGGTTGCTGAGGGTACATATTCTAACTTAGCAATTATTAATCATTCTGTTTCAGAATTTGTTGTTGACTTTGTTAGTATTATGCCAGGTACTCCAAAAAGTAAAGTTAAGTCTAGGATAATTTTAACACCACAACATGCTAAACGTTTACTTAAAGCTTTAGGTGATAATGTAGCTCGATTTGAAAAAGCACATGGTGAAATCAAAGATTACGAGCAACCACCAATTCCATTAAATTTTGGACCAACAGGTCAGGCTTAAATATAGAATTTGTGGTTAGAGAAATGTTTCCATTTGTCAACCACCAATTCCATTAAATTTTGGGCCAACTGGTCAAGCATAATTATGTATTAAAATTATCTATTTAAGATATTTTTTATATTGATAAAATTAATTGAAAACTAATGAATTTTATGCTCTTAAATGTCCTTTAAAATAATTTTTATAGTGTCGTAAGTAATATTGTTTTAGATGGCTTAAATCGCTTAAAATTCATTATTTGCTGTTTTATGCGTAATAATCTTAGAAAAATAAAAAATCCTTGCGGTGTTTTACTGCAAGGATTTTTTATTACTTAAAAAGTAAGCTTTTTAGGCTACATCTTTTTGATTAAGATGATACTTTAATGCACCAGATGGACATTTTTTAATCTGATTTACAATGACATCTGTTTGCGCACCATCTAAATCAATCCATGGAATTACTGAATTTCTGAATACTTCAGAAAGTTGTCTAGCGCAAATGCCAGCATTTACGCAACAACGTGGTTCGTAGGTTACAGTAATTTCTTTATTACTGAAAACGTTTGCATTTACATCCATAATAGATAGATTAGTTTGGGGTTAATCTTATTATCAGATAAAATTATTGACACTCAATAGTAATTAAATCATCGATAAAAATCAAATAATATCGACAAAAGCAATTTAATTTAACTAAAAAGAAAAACTTTCTTACATTTTATTCGAACTCAGAAGTCATGTGGAAAGTAATACTTGGGTATTTTTGTTGTGTCATTTGTAGCGTAAACATTGAGTCTGCTAAAAATACTAATTGATTTTGTTTGTCTCTGGCCAAATAGCGCTGTTTTACTCTTAAAAAGTCTTTAAACTCATCACTCTTTTCGTTATCTGTTTGTACCCAACAAGCCTTGTGCACATTAAGATTTTCATAAGTACATTTAGCACCATACTCATGCTCTAACCTATATTGAATAACTTCATATTGTAATGCACCAACAGTACCTATGACTTTACGTCCATTATAATCTAATGTAAATAACTGAGCAACACCTTCATCCATTAATTGGTCAATACCTTTATAAAGCTGCTTAGCTTTCATTGGGTCCGCATTATTAATGTATCTAAAATGCTCTGGTGAAAAACTTGGAATACCTTTATAATTAAGCACTTCGCCTTCTGTTAATGTATCACCAATTTTAAAGTTACCTGAGTCTTGTAATCCAACAATATCACCTGGATAAGAGATATCTACGATCTCTTTTTTTTCTGCAAAAAAAGCATTAGGACTTGAGAATTTTAGTTTTTTATCGTGTCTAACATGTAAGTAAGGTGTGTTTCGTTTAAATTCACCTGAAACTATCTTCACGAAAGCTAAACGGTTTCTGTGATTAGGATCCATATTCGCATGGATCTTAAATACAAAACCAGAGAACTGTTTTTCGTCAGGTTGTACAAGGCGTTCTTCACTTTGTTTAGCTCTTGGCTTTGGTGCAATTTCCACAAAACAATCAAGCAATTCGCGTACACCAAAATTATTTAAAGCAGAACCAAAAAATACAGGTTGCAAATTACCGTTTAGATAAGCTTCTTTATCAAACTCAGGATAGATACCTTCAACTAATTCTATTTCATCTCTTAGTGTTTGAGCAGCTTTATTACCGACGAGTTTATCCAATTCTTCAGAGTTTAAATCTGAAATTTCAACTGTGTCATTAATATGTTGTTTGCTATCTCCTTTAAAAAGATTAACGTTCTTTTCCCATATGTTATAAATACCTTTAAACTCGTAACCCATGCCTATTGGAAAACTTAATGGAGTAACTTTTAGTCCAAGTTTTTGCTCAACTTCATCCAGTAAATCAAAAGCGTCCTTACCCTCACGATCTAATTTGTTGATGAATACAATCATAGGAATATTGCGCATTCTACAAACTTCAACCAATTTTTCAGTTTGCTCCTCAACACCCTTGGCAACATCAATAACTACTATAACACTATCTACAGCCGTTAATGTTCTAAAAGTATCTTCAGCGAAATCCTTGTGACCAGGTGTATCTAGGATATTAATTTTAATACCATCATATTCAAAAGCTAAGACAGAGGTAGCAACAGAGATACCACGTTGACGCTCTATTTCCATAAAGTCACTAGTAGCTCCCTTCTTTATTTTGTTGCTTTTTACAGCCCCAGCTTCTTGTATTGCACCACCAAAAAGAAGTAGTTTTTCTGTTAGTGTAGTTTTACCTGCATCTGGATGAGATATAATACCAAATGTTCTTCTTCTGTTTATTTCTTGCTTAAAACTCATTGAAAATGATTAAAACGAGTGCAAATATAATATTATTAAGTTCATATGAATTATGTAGAATTTAATTAAACAACATCCATATATTTACAATTCAAATTTTTTAATTGATGAGTTTTAGGTTTTTGTTTTTATTACTGATAACACAAAGTTTATTTTCTCAAGAGATAATAGATTCATCAGATAATATTGGAAGTAATAAGGACAGTATTTATAAAGTTGAAAAATATCTACTCTACAAAGAACAAGATTCAGCAATAGCATTGATTAAAAAGCTTAAGAAGTCTTCATACGTTAATGTTTTGAGCCGTATAGCGGCAAACAATAAACCTAGTTATCTTGATTTTACTGAGTTTATAAATAGCATAGCTGATAATCCAAAACTGCCGTATCAGAGTGTTTCTGATTATATTAACCTGAATGTAAAAGAGCCTGTTAATGAGAAAGGAATAAATTTAGATTACGTTAAAATTAAAGTAAATCAGGTTTCCAAACTGAGAGATGATGTTTCAATTGAAGTGGCCTCTGAAATTCAAACAGAATTAGACAATTATATCAACGCTTTCAATAGTAATAATAACGATGTAAAAAAAGCTAAAATATATGCTAGCATTCATCAAATAGTCCTGTACATTATTCAGGAAGAAATAGAAAAGGGAAAAAAAATATGCTTAGAAAATTTTGATGAAGCTGAAAAATTAGGTGATAAAGAGTTAATGATAATGTCACTGTACTATTTGTGTGATTTTTTAGTACTAGAAAATAAGCTTAATGAATACATTGAAAATTGTGAAAAGAGTCTAGAGTTAGAGAAAGATCTAAAAAAGCACAGTCCTTATTATATAGGAACCCTTGTTCATATTATTGATGCTTATATTTATAAAGGTGGTGAGGATGAAAAGGTAAAGTTATTATTAAGGGAATTATATAATGAAAAAGGTTCTACGCAGCAGAGCTATTCTTTGTATGCAAAGTATTTAGGCACTATAGATCTTGAATCATTAGACGCAAAAGATATATTTAATTTGTTTAATGTAACTGATATTATTGCTTTTAGTAATCTCACAAGCAAACTTGGTGAAGAAACACTTAATCCAAACGATCAGTATCAGCTTATTAGAGAAATTTCTAAAACCTTAGAGAATCACAATTATTTAAGGGAGTCAGTAGCTTACAAAGACCGAAGTATAGTTCAAATAAAGAAAATTTACACTCAAGATTTAGCTAATTCCTTATCGAGTTATAAAGTAAATCAAGCGGTAAAAGAAAAAAATTTAAGTATAGCGCATGCAAAGGAAAGGAACAAGCTTTATATCATAATAGCTACTTTAGGTGGTTTTTTATTATTGATATTGACATGGGCATATTACAGAAAGAAGAAACAGTCAGAAGTACTTCAAGACAAAAATGAAACTATTGAGACTGCATTAAAGGAAAAGGAACTTTTAGTGAAAGAAGTACACCATAGGGTAAAAAATAATTTTCAGATAGTATCTAGCTTATTAGAATTACAAACCAATGATATAGAAGATAAAAAGGCTTTACAGTTAATTGAAGATGGGCAAAATAGGTTAAGATCAATGGCCATAATTCATCAAAAGTTATATCAAAATAAAGATGGATTAATAGATTTTAATGATTATATATCTCTTTTGGTTAGGGAATTAGCCTCTTTATATGCTTCAGATAAAAAAATAGACATTAATATAGATATCGATAAGATATACTTTGATATTGATACAGCTATACCTCTAGGGTTAATAATTAATGAGTTGGTAACTAATGCATATAAATATGCGTTTAAAGAAAAAAAAGAAGGAAGGTTAAATATATCGATACATAAGTCTGAAGAGGATTATATTCTGAAAGTTTTTGATAATGGTCCTGGATTAAATACTCAACCTAACTTTGATAAAATTAGATCAACGGGCTTACGATTAGTTAAAAGATTGGCTAAGCAAGTATATGGTAATATTGAATATCTTAATAAGGGAGGGGCTTATTTTGTAATTAATTTTAAAGATACGACCGCCAGAAAAACAATCAATTAGATTATATCCATAAAGGTTTAATCGTTAGAAACTTAAGTGATGAGTATAATAAAAGTTTTAATAGTTGAAGATGAAATTATTATAGCAGATAATATAAGTAATGCACTAGAAAGCTTGGGTTATAATGTGTTAGAGCCGGCAATAAATTTTACAGAAGCAATTGATATTATTGAGAATGATAAACCAGATATTGCAATATTAGATGTTCAACTTTCAGGTAAAAAAACAGGCATAGACCTAGCAAAAGTAATTATAGAAAAGCACAGTTTCCCTTTTATTTTTTTAACATCAAACTCAGATGAATTAACATTAAATGAGGCTAAACAAGTATCGCCTTCGGCTTATTTAGTTAAGCCATTCTCTAAAAGAGAGCTATATACATCTATAGAGGTGGCACTTTACAATCATTCTCAAAAGCAAAAGGTATTTGCAAACAATCAAATTGAAGAGACCAATTCATTATTCATTAAAGTAAAAGGAGTATATCAAAAAATTGAGTTCAATGATATCCTTTATTTACAGAGTGACCACGTATATATTGAGATATTTCTTACCAATAGTAAAACAATTTTGGCCAGAGCCACACTAAATGAAATGTTAGACAGGTTATCTAAAGATTTTATTAAAGTTCACAGAAGCTTTATAATAAATTCCAATTTTTTAACTCAAATATCTAGCAATACTTTAAAGGTTAATGATGCTGTAATTCCCATAGGGAAGAAATTCCGACAAGTAATTTTAGAAAAAGTAAACTATATGTAAATGTTAAAGCTTTGGTGTGGGATTTATCTTTTCGTAACAAATTTTGAGTCGTTCGTAACATAATATGTTAACAATTCACGGCTAAAAGTTAATTTTATTTCGGAATATGTTAAGGAGCAAATTAAAATTTTGATACGCGAAAATTTACAGTTCATCGAACTACATATTCCACTCAACTTATAATATATGTCGTTCAACTAAAATAGAATTATAATTTTAACTAATTGATAATATTGTAACTATATTTCGGATGGAAATGAATAATTTCTATAGTTATTTTACACTATGTAAAATTTTGGAATAAGTTAATCTTGCTAAATAAAATCTGAAGTTGATTAATAGCAAATCTCTTCACTCATTTATTTGGTTTTTTATATAACAATAAGGATTTTTTGAATCCAAAAAGAGTGTATATAAATCACAAATGAAGTTTTTTTATTGAAAAACCTCACAAAAAAAATTTGTTTATTACGCTTTGTCGAATATATTTGCACTTAATCGATGATTAAAACATTGGTTAATATAATTTGAATTATACATCAACTATATAGTAATATGGAAATCTCTACTCGATTCTCTTTAAAATCTATGGCTATTAATCTTGCTATAGTTTTTTCATTTTTATCATTTTCCCAAGTTTTTTCTCAAACAGATATTGGAGGAGTGATAAATAGTTATGAAGCTGTAACTAGTATAACTAATCCAGGATGTACTACTTGTGATACCACTCCTGGCTGTTTAAACCAAATTGACGTAGCTGATGCGTCTGCTTTTTCTGTAGGCGATAAAGCTTTAATAGTACAACTTAAAGGTGCTACAATAGACCAGTCTAATACTGCTACAGGTGGTACGATAACTGATTTAGGAAATGCAGGTAACTATGAATTTTTTGATATTAGTTCTATAGTTGGTAACTCTATATTTCCTACAGCTCCTTTAAAAAATACTTATGATAGTGTTGGATTAGTGCAAATAGTGAGAGTTCCAAATTACTCTGGAGATGTAAATATAGTTTCAGAATTACAGGCCTTACCATGGGATGATGTTGCAGGAGAGGGAGGTATTATAGCCTTATTTGTAGAGGGGACTTTAACGTTTAATGCTAATATTAATGCTTCAGGTTCTGGATATATTGGTGTTCAGATGTCAGTCAATGGATTGCCTGATGACTGTTCTATAGCTCCAAATACACAATATAATATGCCAACAGGAAATACTGATGGCTGGTTTAAAGGTGGAGGTGTTGCTGTAGCTGGTGTAAACAACGTTAAAGGTAGATCACCTCTTGGAAATGGTGGTGGCTCTGGTGTTTCAGGTGATACTGGTGGTGGTGGTGGTGCCAACTATGGCTCTGGTGGTATTGGAGGTAATAGATGGTGTGATTTTGGTACCGTTGCAGGTGGTATTGGTGGAAATGGACTTTCTACTTTTATTGCTAATCAAAATAGAGTTTTCTTTGGTGGTGCTGGTGGTGCAGGATTTGTAACAACAAATAACCCTTCTCAGGCCTCAAATGGTGGAGGTATTGTAGTATTGCGAGCAGAAACAATTGTAGGTAATGGTTTTACGATTGATGCTTCTGGTACTAATGCTTTAGCGGTAAACCCAGTAGGTGCTCCAGATGGTGGAGGCGGTGGAGGTGCAGGTGGATCTGTTGCTTTTGACGTAAAATCATATACAGGAACAATTAATATTGATATAAGTGGTGGTGATGGCCAAACTTTAAATACTGATATTGTCCACGGACCTGGTGGAGGTGGAGGTGGAGGTGTTTTTCTACACAACCTTACAACTGTTCCGGCAGGTATAACTATTGACTTAACAGGAGGTACAGCTGGTACGCATACTGGTGCTCAGAGTGGTAATTCTAATGGAGCGGCAGATGGTTCACCGGGTGGGATAATAAGTTATTACAACTTTGTTGAAACAATTAATACCGATAACACTCTTGGAACTAATGATGGTATTCCAGATATATGTGATCTAGATTCTGATAATGATGGGATTTTAGATTCTGTTGAAGATGGTGGAACAGGTGTAGATCCTTCTTTAGATGAAGATGGTGATGGTATACCAAATTATATTGATCAGAGTGATCCAGGTGTTCCAGCTTTTGTAGATGCAAATGGAGATGGAGTCAATGATGTTTATGATACTGATGGAGATGGTACTCCTGATTTTCAAGATTTAGATAGTGATAATGATGGTTGCTTTGATTCTATAGAATCGGGTGGAACGGACTCTAATAATGATGGTTTTTTAGATGGTGATGGCTTTAATGCTTTTGGTCAAGTAACTACTGGAGGAGCAATTACTGATGGATATGATGGGTATTCAGGGAATGAAACAATTGCTACAGAAGTAAATTATAATGCGTTAACTAATCAAACAGCAATAGCTAATGATGTAATTACATTTACTGTTGAAAATCAGTCAATAACTAGTACTACAGTTTATACAGGTACAGCGCCTAATACTTTACCAGATTATAATGATCCTTCAGCAACTACTGGTACTTCTGGTTTTATGTATCAATGGTATTTAGGTGATCCTACAACCACAGGAGTGCCTTTATCTAACGATGCTACATATTCCGGTGTTAATAGTGCTAGTTTAAATGTTGTAACTGATTCATCTTTAGATGGCAATCAATATTGTGTTGTTATAACAAACACAAGTAGTCTCTGTGAGAATATTACTTGTGCAACGTTAACAGTTCTTGACCCATGTGATGCACTTGTCTCAGGAAATTTAGATACAGATGGTGATGGTGTTAGTGATTATTGTGATCAAGATGATGACAATGATGGTATTTTAGATATTAATGATGTTAATTGTTCTTCTGGACCATTAGCGTTAGGTCAGACCTTTTCCGATAATACAGGGTCTAACTTTAATCCTGAGTATATTCCAAATGTTTATGCCTATGGAGGAGCAAGTGTAACATTTGGTTATGAACTATATGGAGGTTCTGCATGGAACCTAAGTGGTGTTACTAGCCAAAATAACCCTGTTATATTGCCAGATGGTGACTATATAAATACAATTGCAGACGGCACAACCTATCCTGATAATGATCGTGTTAGGTATTATTTCACATTTTCTGAACCTGTTTATAATGTCAATTTTAAATTAGGAGGTCTTGATGATTATGATAGAGCAGATTTTTTTGCAACCAATGGTTCTGATAATTTACCAGTTAATATTTCTGATGTAAACATAGGAGCAAATCTTACAATAAATGGTCAGAGTGCAGTTACTGGTGCATCGGCAAACGCAAACGCTCCAGCAAATAGTATAGCTATTCAAGTTGAAGGGCCAGTTACAGAAATAGTAATTACTGTTGGTAAGCAAGATGGTGATGAAGCAGCAAATGTAGAGTTACAATTTTATGAAATGCAATATTGCGTGGCAATAGATACAGATGGTGATGGCGTCAATGATATTGTAGATTTAGATTCAGATAATGATGGTATTTATGATGTAGACGAAGTAGGTGGAGTAGATGCAAATAATGATGGTATGGCAGACGGAGTTGTTGATCCTACAACAGGTATACCGTCAACTGCAGGAACTGGAATAACACCAATAGATACTTTAAATGATGGTAGTTTTGATTATCAAAATACAGACAGTGATGGAGATGGATGTCCAGATGCTAATGAAGCCTATGGTAATGTTACAGCTGCAGGCTCGGATAATGGACAATTTGGAGAGCCAGATCCAGCAAATGTAGATGCAGATGGGTTGGTTGTAGAAGGTGAAATCAATTATAGTATTGGTACAAATGCTGCTGTTACCAATCCATTACTATCGCCTGCATGTAACCCATGTGATGCTACTATTTCTGGAAACGATGATAATGATGGTGATAACGTTTCAGATATTTGTGATATAGATGATGATAACGATGGTATTTTAGATATTTATGAATTGGACTGTTCTTCAGGCCCAGTAGCTTTAGGTCAAACTTTTGCAGATGCTACAGGTTCAAACTTTAACCCTGAGTATATTCCAAATTTGTTCCCTTATAATGGAGCAAGTGTAACCTTTGGATATGAGTTAAGAGGTGGTGTAGCATGGAATGGAGGTGTATCAAGCCAAAACAATGGTGCGATTGCTCCAGATGGAGAGTATATTAATACAATACCAGACGGTACGAATTTTCCAAATGGTGAAGTAGTTAATTATTATTTCACATTTACTCAACCGGTTTATAATGTAAACTTCAAGGTAGGAGGTATAGATGATTTTGATAGAGCTGATTTTGTTGCAACAAATGGTGCTCAGAATATACCAGTAAGCATCTCAGATATTAATGTTGGAGCAAATTTAACTATCAATGGTCAAAGTGCTGTTACTGGTTCTTCAGCAAATGCCAATGCACCATTCAATAGTATACAAATTGAAGTGCAAGGTCCAGTTACAGAGATTATTGTTACAGTAGGAAAGCAAAATGGCAGTACTGGTGATGTCGAGTTACAATTTTATGAATTTGAGTATTGTTTAGGAATAGATACAGATGGAGATGGTGTTGATGATATTTTTGATTTAGATTCTGATAATGATGGTATTTATGATGTAGATGAATCTGGAAATGGAGCTTTAGATACAAATGGTGATGGAATTTTAGATTCAAATGATACAGGTTTTAACGATGGAGATGGAAATGGTGCAGACGATACAGCTGAAGCAACTGCTCCTATAGATACATTATCTGATGGAAGTTATGATTTTCAAAATACAGATAGTGATGGTGATGGATGTCCCGATGCCAACGAAGCCTATGATAACCCATTTGTTTCAGGTTCTGATGGTGGGCAATTTGGTGAACCAGATCCAGCTTCGGTAGATTCAAATAATGGTTTAGTTACAGAAACAGGTGTAGACTATTCCATAGGAACTAATGCGGCTGTTACAGATTCAGGTATAGCAACAAGTTGTGTTATCAATCCTAGCATTACAACTGTTAAAACATTTACAGATATAGACGGAAATGCTTTAACAACAGAATATAGCGCTGTTGGTGAAGTAATTAATTACTCAATAACATTAACTAATAGCGGTAATGTTGATGTTTACAGTCCTACAATGGTTGATACCACAGCAGATGCAGCACCGGTTAGAGGTGCAGATGCTCCAGGTAATAATGATGGAGTTTTAGATGTTGGAGAAACATGGACATACACTGTTTCTTATACAGTAACACAAGCAGACTTAGATAATGGTTCTTATACAAATACAGCTGAAGCTGATGGTTCTGCTGATACAACAAATGATGGTTCAGGAGATACTCCTGTTGATAATGATGAGAGTGAAACTGTAAACGGAATAGAGTCACCAAGTCTAGAAGCTGTTAAGGTTGTAGCAATCAGCAATGATGTGTTACCAGC
>Ga0189275_100148_pt1 | contig 92552 bp, 99 predicted proteins | sample N19A6minimetaG_FD_130329 | JGI IMG/M metagenome (GOLD analysis project Ga0189275, IMG submission 130329) | Marine microbial communities from the Costa Rica Dome - N19 A6 mini metaG | ecosystem: Environmental > Aquatic > Marine > Oceanic > Photic zone | place: Costa Rica: the Eastern Pacific...
CCACAGAAACTCCAAACCGGCTCACGCATAGGGAGCCGGCATGGACCGCCGAAAACTCCACACCGAAACCCTCAAAAGGAAAACCCCGCCGGAAATCCGACGGGGTTTGTCAGCGGTCTGAAGGGCGCGGAAGCGCCCTTTTCCGAAACCTCATCGCACCTGTAATCAGGCGTTTACGTGGCGCTTACGCCAACCGGCGAAACCAAGGCCCGCGATCGCTGCCGCCAACAGCGGCAGGGCGGCCGGCACCGGCACAGGCGCGACGGCTTCCGCCGTAAGGTTATCCCAATAGACCGTGCGATCCACGCCCGCCTCGGTATTGATGTTCTGCAGGATGATGTTTCCGATCGACTGGGTGCCGGACGCACCGGTCGTCAGAACTTCTTGCCCGGCGATGGAGAAGTTGAACACGTCGTTGACCGTGTCCAACACGATCGCCAGATTGACGAAGGTGTCGAAGGAAAAGACCGGCGCCGTTGTCGGGGCGACGAATTGCGCACCGTCCCAGACCTGGAACGCACTATTCGCGAATTCTATGATTGGAAAATGCGTAATGGTCGAACCGTCGCCCGCGAAACCGGTTCCCCAGATACCCGCGATCCGGCCCGAGTCGTTCTGAAAGGCCGAGTCGACATAGAAGTCGACGGAAATCGAATTGGCACCGGCCGTGTCGAACTTGCGGCCCTGTGTATTGTAGAAGGAACTGGCAAAGCCGCTCGGGCGGCTTGTCGCGCCGTCAGCGGACGAAATCGTATGCGCAAGGCGGTTGTCGCCGTCAAAGAATTCCGACTCGAACCCCGCGGGTGCAAAACGGTCGGTATACCAGACACCCGGCGCCTGGCTGGCCCCCAGAATCGGATCCGTATCGAAGGTCTGCTCCGTGATCGTGGCGGCGCCAGCCTGCCCCGCCAAGGCGATCGACGCCCCCATCACAGCCGCGGCAATGATTCCCCTGCAATTTTTCATCTCTGTTCCCTCCTAGCATTGGTAATATGTCCAGTTCTTAATTCATCTAACACACATGTCCGGCCCGGATGTTTCCAGCGTCAGTGACAAGGCAAACGAATGTGCAAAACTTCAACCACCGGTCACATTTGCTTCCAGCAGCAATCAAATACCGAAAAAACAAACTCCCCCGCACCAGGGGATGGCCCGGGGGAGCTTGCGCTTCGATTATAGCGGGCGGCTAGCGCCCGCTTTCCTCCACTCTACGCGAACGGTTACTCGGTGGAGGCTAGGTTGGCCGTACCGGCGGAAGCGGCCTTTTCTTCGAAACCGGTGACGGAAATTTCCACGCGACGGTTCCGGGCCTCGCGAACGCCATCCGCGGTTACGACGGCCGGGTCGGTCTCACCTTCCGAGTCGGTCAGCATCCGCTTCAGCTTGGAGGTCGGCAAACCATTCGCGATCAAGGCGTTGCGCACATTCTCCGCCCGTTCCTCGGAAAGCGCCTTGTTATAGTCCGACGGACCGGCACGATCCGCATGGCCTTCCACATGGACGTTGATGCCATCCAGGTCGGCAACGCGATCGGTCAACAGACGGATCTTGCGTTCGGCGGCTTTCGTCAGGCTGGCGTCATCGAAATCGAAATAGATCACCTGGCGGCTCAATTCGACGCGCGGCGGCAGGGCCAGCGGTTCGGTCTTGGCGACAGGGGCCGCCGGTTCCGCTTCGGCCTTCTTCGGCATCATCGCCTGGTGCAGGTCCAGCATGGCGGCGCGGAACCCTTCGCGGCATTGCGCGATATGGTCCACCTGCCAGGCTTCTTCCTGCTGCTCGACCCAGCAATCGAATTTGGCCTGCGCATTGGCCGCATGGCCCGGCGCGATGTCGCCGGCGCCTTTCTGCAGCGCACCGATCAGTTCGACGCGCGCGGCCTGCAATTCCTTCATCGCCGAAGCATCGTCAATGTTCCATTCCTCGGGCTGGAACGGCGACGGGGAAATGTCCTTCTCGGCCATCATGCCGCGTTCCGCATAGGTCTCGGCGTCGATATAGTCGTACATCTCTTGGTATTCATACGCACTCAGCGTCTGATACTGCCGCGCCAGTTCGGCATTGAAGTTCGACCCGGTCACGGTATGGCTTTTGAACTCTTCATAATCGGGGAAGAGGATATTGGCCGCACTGGCCGGGGCCGCGGCGAAAGCGATACAGGCGGCCATCGTCGCGGTCGTCATCTTGATCTTGAAGCTCATTGAGATCTCCTTGATTTGTTTAACGCCTTTTGTGGCGCTGGGGGATTGAGGCCGCGCCCTTACGGCGCAGGATAGAAATCTGATTTGGAAGAACGCCGTGGCCGAGGGGCCTGCCGGCTGGCTTCCTTGCCTCACTAACGGTGTGGCCGTGCAGGCGTTGCAGTCGCCACTGACTTTTTTTGATAGCGCCCTGTAAGGCAGGGTCAGGCAGAGAAAGAAGCGGGCCGGAAGTCACCTTCCAGCCCGAGAATGAGACGGTTGGACGTCACGGTTGGTCCACCGCGCACGTGAGCCCTCTGCCCGTGCTCGAATGGACCCGGTTAGCGGCCCGCCTGCCCGCAGGCCGAACCGACAGGGGTGATGGCGTCCAAATGGCTGCTGCAAAGAACCTGCGACACCGATTGCCAGACCCGTTCCTTCAACGCATCGCCGGAGGCATGGATATCGTTCGCGGTCAGCGCAACGCCGATCAGCATCAGCGTCGCAAATCCGGCGGCGACCATTGTTCCGGTCAGCCGGCTCTCCATCCGGCGCGCTGCTATGGCGGCCCGGGAGGACATCCGGGAAGAGGCGGGGGAGTGGGCATGGTTATTTACCTGGGTCAGGAACATCGATGCCTCCATCAACAAATTCGGCGTCACCCAATTCGGTGCGACACCCCAACAACGCTGGGGATGGAAGGATGGTTGCACCGAATTGTGGCGAAATTCGGGACGGCATGATGTTTTTTTTGGGGCCCCTCCGCCGGCAACCGTTCCCTGCGGTCACAGGCGATGTTACCGGACAGGATGACTTCCGGGACTCCCTAAACGCCGATTTCTGTGCCAGAAGAAAAGTGTAAGACGCCCGGCAGTGCCTGGTTCCAGGCATAAGTTTCGCAACGACAGCAATAATGACGTGTCGGCGCCCTACGGTGCATTGGGGGGTATGAGTGAACACTCCCGCCAGGTCGGCGGGTTCGACGGGAATGCATTACATTGAACACGAAAGCCGGCGACGACCAATTTAACCAACATTCCGGAGAAGATCCGCATAACGGCATCCGCCATGTCGTAATCCTGAAAACCGCCACGGACTGGCGGTCGGTGCGCCGAATAGCCGCTCAGAACTTCAGAACATCGCCGGAAAACTGGTTGGTCTTCGTGATCACGCGAACGCCCGATGCCCTGGGCGACCTATCCGATGCATGGACCGGGGATATCGGATTTCTGGCCGAACGATCCGGCGCGAAGACCGTCCTTGGCACCCGCGACGAGCTTCTCGACCTCATGGGCAAGATCGGGAACGGCTTGGAAAGCGTGCTGATCTTCCAACCCAGGGGCGTCATCGGCAGATACCGAGGCTACCGCCTCTATCGCCAATTGCGGACAATCCTGAAATCGGCGGAACTGGAGCGCCTGGAATGCGATGCCCTGACCTCGGGCTATTCAATCGTCCATGCGGCCGAAAAACAAAATGCCGGTCGAAAGACCCTATGGAACCTTGCCGGCGTGTTGGGGCTGGTGGGTTTAAGCGCCTATATCTGTTGGGAATTTCGCGCCTCGACCCCCATTGTTTTCCCCTACCTGGTCATGATCACGTCGGTCGTCATGTCGGCTGTGCTGTTCGGGCGATGGGGCGGCCTGGCGGCGGCCGCCGCCGGCATGTTGATGCTGAACTTCCTGTTCGTCATCCCGATTCGGTCGATCAGGATCGACAGTGTCGAAGACATCATGACCCTGGTCATCTTTCTTGTCGTCGGCTCCCTCACCAGCATTCTGGTCGGCCGCGCGGCCGACCTGTTGAGCGCGGCGCGGGAAAAGCAGGCCTTCAACGAAATCGTCCTGAAAGTCTCGCGGAAGTTGACGGAAACCGTTTCACTCGCGGAAGCCTATGACCTCGTCGCGGCGGAACTCGAAAAGCCCCTCAACGCCCGCGTCTACATCGTCGACTATCGCTGTGGGGAGAAAGCCTTCGCCGCCGAACTGGCCAGACAGACAGGGTACGAAATTCTGCCCGCGGATTTGCTGGCCGCCCAAATCGCCCTGGAAACCGGTGAACCGTCCGGCTACGGGACCAGCGTCGCAAACGACACCATCCTCCATTTCCAGCCGGTTTCGGGCGGCAGCACGCCATCCGCGTTGATCGTGATCGACAAGATCGAAGAAAAGAAACTGGCCGACCCGCGGATCCGCGTCTTGATCGAAGTGGTCGCCGATCTGTCCGGCATTGCCGTCGAGCGGATCATCGCGGAAGAGGAAATCGAGCAGGTCAAGGCCAAGGAAACGACCGAGAACCTGCATAACACGGTTCTGTCGGCGGTATCGCATGACTTCAGAACGCCGCTGTCCACGATTATCGGCAGCACGACCAGCCTGCAGGCCTTCCGCGACAAATACGACGATGACACAATCGATAGCCTGCTGGAGGATATCTACAACGAAGCGACGCGGTTGGACCGGTTCGTGGCGGAAGTCCTCGACCTCACCAAACTGGAACATGACGATCTTGAATCGCGGCTGGAACCGGTCGACCTTGTGGATATCGTGGATACCGTCGCGGAGTCCATTTCATCCCATTTGGCCAATTTCAATTTTCAGCGCGACTTCGATCACCCGATTCCCTTCGTCAGCGGCGACGCCATGTTGCTGGAGAAGATCGTCCAGAATTTCCTTGAGAACGCCACCAAATATTCCGGCGCCGGCAGCAGCATTACCGCAATCCTGAAAAGCGACGGGGCGACAGTTGTCTTCACCGTCGCGGATTCCGGTGTTGGAATAGCGCCCGAGAACCTGGAGCGGATTTTCGAGCGTCTGTTCAAGGTTCAGCACGCCTCGCATACGGAAAGCAGTCCCGGGCTCGGCCTGAGCATCTGCAGGGAAATCGCCCGGCTTCACAGCGGACGGGTCTGGGCGGAAAGCGACGGCCAGGGCAAAGGCTCGCGGTTCAATCTGGAACTGCCCGTCGACAATGTCGTGGTATTGGAAAATTCGGAGATGACCGGTTAGGGTATCGCCATGAAGGTACTAGTCGTCGACGACGAAGCCCCGATCCGCCGTTTCCTGACCGCCAGCCTGACCGCGCATGGAAACGAAGTTCACCAGGCGGAAGATGGGAATTCTGCGATTCGGGAATTCACCACCTGGAATCCGGACGCCATGATCCTGGACCTGGGTTTGCCGGATCAGGACGGATTGGATGTGCTGCGCACCATCCGGGAATTCTCGGAAACGCCGGTGATCGTTCTGTCTGCGCGCCATCACGAAGCACAAAAGATTTCGGCACTGGATGCCGGCGCGAACGACTATGTGACCAAGCCTTTCGGAATGGGCGAATTGCTGGCCCGGCTGCGCCGGATGTTCCGGGATTTTTCCGACGCGGAAAGCGCCGCTGAGGATGGGTCGCTCAAAGTGGGAAGCCTGAGCATCAATATGGCCCAGCGATCGGTCGAATTGGCCGGACATCCCATTCGCCTGACAAAGAAGGAATTCGACATCCTGGCCTTCATGGCGCGCCACCCGGGAAAGGTCCTGCAGCATTCGCAGATCTTGGAAGAGTGCTGGGGCGCGGCGTATCGGGATCAAACGCATTACCTGCGCGTCTATATCAAGAATTTACGGGCCAAACTGAAAGACGATTCCGAAGACCCGCGCATCATCGTGACCGAACCCGGCGTCGGGTACCGGATAGCATCCAACGCCGGGCCCGTTTAGCCGGCAAAGGGGATGACCTTACTGGCGGGTTGGGGTCAGTCCTGACCGGCTATAACTTTGACGCTAAGGTCAGGCAGCCAGGCTGAAGTCACTGTCGTTCGCGGCGAACCCGATTTGATCGCGAAGCTTGGTGCGGGCGCGGCTGAGGCGGGATTTCAGCGTCCCGACCCGTTCGTTGCTCGCCTCGGCAACCTGCTGATACGGCATGTCGTAGACCGCGACATCACGGATAAGCGCTTGGTCCTTCTTGGGCAGGGTATTGATCGCGCGATCCGTCTGCTTCAGAAGCAGGGTAACGGCCTGATCGGCGGGGCGCGCATTCATTTCCTGTTTCGAAACCTGTTCCACATGGGCGCGGCGAACCTTGTCGTGGCGCTTCCCCGACAGGAACAGATTGCGCATCATCGTAAACAACCAGGCCCGCAGATTGGTGCCGGGTTCGAACTGATCGGCCTTCACGAGGGCCCGTTCCACACAATCCTGAACCAGATCATCGGCGTCTGCGCGGCGGGCATGCCCCACCAGGGACATTGCAAACCGTTCCAGATGCGGCAGTTGATCAGAAATCTGTTCGTGAACGATACACATCTTGAAAGCTCCTAAAGTGCGTCTGCTTCGTTGCGACGCTTTGAATATGGAGCTGACCCCCGTGAAGGTTCGATGTGTGATTCACGGCTTGGGCATAAAAATTCCGTAAAGAAATTGATGCGCGTTTGGTGAAAAATTAACCTTATCTATTTGTTTTAATTAATTTTTCCCATTCTATACGCCATATAGGGATATATAAACACACCGGCATCAAACGGCCGTGCAATGGGAAAGAAAGCCTTATTCGGGCCCCTTCCCTTGCAAGGATTTCAAGGTTTCGTCGGCCAGGGATTTGATTTCCTCCCTGTCCACGATGGTGGCGTCGCAACACGCCATGTCCCGCATGATCGCCTCGACCTGATCGCGCAGCGCCGACCGCACGTCATCCGCGGGCGCGAAAGACGACAAGACCTTTATCTTGGCCAACAAGTGCGCCGCTACGTCGGGCTTGCCGCAGCAGGCAAGGCGGATCCGGTCGAAGGCGTTGAACACGATATCCGCCGCACCGGTGGTGGCGGCCCAAAGACGCACATCGCCGTCCGCATCGCTGTATCGCCCGTTTGGGACCGTCTTGCGGAACAAGGCCGACAATGAGGCGGAAAACTGGTCGATAACCTGGATCGCGGTATAGCTATCATTGATACCCGGCGACAGAGCCCGGACCGCGATTTCGACCAGATGGCGCACCGAATATTCCAAATCCTGCGTCGGTGTCCGCGTGGTATCGACGGTGACGTCGCCGGCGATGTCTTCCGCCAGCGTCCCTGCATCACTTTCGCCAGACTGCGAAATTCGAACCCATCCGATACGCTCGCCAGCGATGCCGTAATAGCCCGCGGATACGTCCATCCGAACCAGAGCATCGGCGGCCGCCGCCTTTTCGACCACGGTCTTGTAGTCGATATGCTGGATATAGCCCGACTTCCTCAGCGCCAGGGGCGCGCCGGATTCCTCGAAATCCGCCGGCGGGCCGCCCGTTTCTTCCGCGTCATTCGCCGCGCTGTCATTTTCGACCAAGCGGTCGATGGTTTGGTTCAGTTCGCGCGATACGCGGTATATCACGCTGTCGGCCATGCTGGACTGCGCGATGTGATGGACGAAACCCAGCAACACGAAGAGGTTCACGAAAACCACCAAGAAAACGAAGGCGATGGTCGTTTGGGGGACGGGTTGATCCGGCTGCCGGGAATGAAGAATGACCGTCAGGACAAAACAGGCGACGATGGCGCCGAAGAACATGCCGATGAAGTCTTTCGTCCGCCGGTCGGACATGACGGACTTTATCAGCCTTGGGCCAAGTTGCGACGCCGCGAGCGACAGCACGACAATGGTGATGGAGATCGAGAGCGTGGCCATCGTGATCATGGCCGACAGCAGCGTCGCCACGATTGTTTTGGCGTCCGCGGCTTCCCCCTGGAACAGGGTTATCGGCGCGTGCATTATCTTCGGATAGGCCATCTCAGCGCTGTACAAGCCCGCCGTGATCACAAAAAAAGCGAGGCAGTACAAGGCCGGCACCAGCCACAAATTGGCTTGCAGAGCCATCAGGTAATTGAACAGGCGCGCCAGCAACTGACGGCCCAAACTGAATGGCGATTGCGGCGCCGATTTCGATGGCGAAGACATGTTCTTCCCTACTCCCCAATTCATCCCGATAGAAAATACACGACGGAAAAACACGCGGCGGGGAAACACGCGACGGGCCGACGCGCGCCCCCGTGACCCGCCCCGGCCCGTCTTCATTCCCGGCAGGGTGTTGCGTTGAACCTTGCCCTATTGCGGTGGCCGGCGCCCCTGCATCACCCCGACAACGGCGGCCAGGATGAACAGCACGATGAAGACGAAGAATAGTATCTGCGCCACGTCGACAAAGGCCGCCGCGATACCGCCGAAGCCGAATACAGCCGCGACCAACGCCAGGATCAAACAAAGTATAGCCCATCTGAGCATAGCTAACTCCTTATTTTATCGTTCGAAAAATATATCCGGGGACCATCGGCGGCCGGGCGGTCAGCGTGCCTTCAACCAGGCATTCACTTCCTTGCGCGCCTCTTCCTGAACAAGGCCGTAGCGTTGCTGCAAGGCGCCGATCAGCTGATCGACATTGCCGTCGATCTGTTCCAATTCGTCATTGCTCAGGCGGCCCCATTTTTCCTTCGCCTTGCCTTTCAATTCGGTCCAGCGGCCTTTCAAAACCTGCTCGTTCATAGCGACCTCCATTTCCAATCACTCTCCATATGCCGGCTTGATTTTCCTACGGCGCGGCTGCCCTCGCCCGCCGGCTTGTAAAGAAGGAACGCGCCGGACCCGGCCCGGGTTGCGAAAATCGCCGGATCCGGCCCCCAGCGGGACGGAAGTGAAAAATCCCGGATTCTGTGCAACCGGCTGTGCGGCCGAGGCGTTGTTGGGTCAGATGCCAAAGTGAAAGGAGGCAAATATGTTGAAACTTCTTAAGACCACCGCCCTCGCGTCGACGATCGCCCTGACCGCGGGGATGGCCGGTGCCGGTATCGCCCATGCGGCCGATGACAACGGCACCGCCCCCATCCAAATGGCCGCGGCGTCCAACGACACGGACATGACCTTCGACGAACAGAAGAAGGCGATCGAGGAAACGTTCGACAACTGGACCGAACAGATCGCCAAACGGGCCGAAATGGCGGATGAAGGCGCCCAGGACGTCGCCGAAGACGCCGGCGAGGCGCTGGACGAGGCATGGGCGGAAGTCCGAACCTCCTGGGATGAAGTCCAGGAAGCCAGTGAGGAAAACTGGGAAGAGGCCAAGGCGAAGTTCGATGAATCGATCAAACGCCTGGAGGCCGCGTGGAACGAACTTCAGGGCGGCTAAGACCCCCTGGTTCCTATTCAGGGCAGTCGATCGGGATTCCCGGTCGAGCGTCCTGACTGGCAGACACGGTCCCGCAACGAAAAGCGGGACCGTGAAGCCGCCGTTTCAAGTAACGCGTATAGATCCATAACCTCTAGAGAACCGCTATGAGGCCGATCGCACTTTTAGGACTGACACTTTGCCTGGCGTCGCTGCTGATGTCGGCACGCGTCGCTGACGGGTCCGTCGACACCCTGGTCGAAAAAAGCATCGAGCTTATCAAGGCCGTGGACGACCCTACGAACCAAGCCCCGGACCCGGCCGCCCATTTCAGCCTGGACTAAGCAGCAAGCGGCTTAGTCCCACGGCCGCTTCCGCCGGTTCTTCGCCGTGCGGAACCGCACCGTGTCGCCCCTCCCAGGAAATGAACCACAAAATCGCCATATTTTTCCTGCAACTTCGGTTCGATATTGGGCGTTACCTCCCCACACGGTGCAGGCGTCCAAACCGGAACACGGCCAATCCGGACGCTTTCGAACCGTGCCGAAGACAGTCTTGAACGAGACCAAGGAGATTTCAGATGACCCGCAGCAAATCCCTCATTGCCGCCTCCGTTTTGACCTTGGGGCTGGCGACCGGCTGCACGAACCTGAGCGACACGGAACAGAGCACGCTGAGCGGCGGCGCGATCGGTGCGGGTGTCGGCGCGGCCGGCACGTTGATGACCGGCGGCTGCGTCAGCTGCGGTGCGGCCATCGGTGCCGGCGTCGGCGCCGCGGCCGGTTACGTGAAAGAAAAAATGGAAGAGAACGAGTAAACGTCTCTTTGAATTGATCCTCCCCTTACTCCGAACCCGTCAGGCCGGTTTCCCTCACCGGCAGGGCGGGTTCGCTCTTTTACGAAAGAAGTAGGGTGTGTCGCCGCCGAAATGGCCGGCCCCGTCAGGCGACAGCCTCCGTGGCGTGAGGTCCGGGTTCATGGACAAGGCGTTCCCGGGGAAACACGATCCGCACCGTCGTTCCGGTTCCGACCGCGCTTTCCATATCGAAGGTCGCACCATGCATTTTCGCCAGGGCGCAGCTCAGCGGCAGTCCCAGGCCGAACCCGTCCTTTGACGTATCCGCCTGGTCCTGCGACCGTTTGAAGGGCTGCAGGATCATCTCAAGCTCTTCCGCCGCGATCCCCTTGCCCGTATCCGCGACGGAAACATGGAGTCCGCCTTGGGGATCGGCCCCGACGGAAACGGTGACCGTTCCGCCCTCAGGCGTGAATTTATTGGCATTGGTCAGAAGATTGAGGAGGATCTGACGAATTTTGAGCCTGTCGGCCAGAATGCAGCACTCATCATCTTTCTGGTTCACGACGATCCGCTGTTTCTTGCCCTCGAAGTCCTTTTCCGTCATCGCCAGGCATTCGACCAGCACATCTCTGAAACAGACGACCTCCTCATCGAGGGTGTCTTCGCCGGCTTCGATCTTTGAAATGTCCAGGATATTGCCGATCAACTTCCTTAGATGCGTGCTGGCGAAGATGATGTTCTCGACATATTCGCTGTATTTGTCATGTCCGATCGGTCCGAGGATCTGCATCTGCATCATCTGTGAAAAACCGAGAATGGCGTTGAGCGGCGTTCTCAATTCATGGTTCATATTCGCCAGGAAGGCCGATTTGACGCGGCTGGCTTCCTCCTGGTGGCGCAGTTCCAGTTCCAATTCCTTCTGCCGCTTGTGGGCGCGAATGGACCGTTTCGCGATCAGTCCCGACCAGACGCTGATCCACACGACGACCAGGATCGCGATGACGGACGGCACGAAATACAGCCGCGCCCGGGTCAGCCAGGTGTTGTCTCGGCGCTGAAAGGCCAGGAACAGGTCGCCGCTGTGCCCCGGCGTCGAAGCATCGATCCACACGAAGGACGACCCTTCCGCATCGAAGAACATCTGATGCGGCTCAAGGTTTCTGTTGTTTCGGATATGCTCGACCAAGGCCGCACTGCCCGGCGTCGCACGGTCCGGCCCCAGAATTGTCGCCTTTCCCTCGTCGTCCAGGGCAAAGGCGAAGAACGTTCCGGATTCCATGAACGCGCGGTCGCTCAACGCCGCCAGCAACTCCTCCGGCGTCGTTTCCGCGGAATCGGGTGACGCCAACAGGGAACGCAGGATGCCTTGTTGATTGATGATGCTGAGCGATGTCGCGGATTCGAGGGAAACGGCACCCAGAAATACGAACACGAAAAAACTGACTACGGCGGCGGCGACAACCGTAAGCTTGTCCTTGCGCACGTCAGCCTTCGCTCCGCCTCGAACTCAACCCCGCCAGATGATAGACCGGGCAGAACCCGATAACGGCCGAGAACACGTTCAAGACGCCGAAAAGGCCGACAGCGATGCTGACCCATGTGTTCGCGATGAAACTGCTGTCGAAGAACCCGACCCATATGAGAATACCGCCCAGAACGATCCTGAGCGCACAATCCAGTACATGCATATTCTTATTGAACACGGTTTCCTCTCACGCGGTTACCCTTGTCCGGCCACGGTTTCACGCATGAATGCGGGGGCCGGTTACAACCACAATAGTGGAAAACCATGAATCACTGATTAACGATGTTCCGGCTTGCGGCGCGGACGCCCAGGTCAATGCGGCGCCACGTAGGAACCGTGCGCATCCTTGAACCGGGCCCAGGCGGCCTCTCCCGCGCGCGCCGCCTCACCGATAAGGGCCGCCTCGTCCACGCCCACAACGCGGCCGTCCTCAACCACGATGCGGCCATCGACCATCACCGTTTCGATATCCTTGCCGTGACCGTGATAGACCAGGGTCCGGACGGGATCGTTCAGCGGCGCAAGGCCATAGCGGCGGGCATCCACAATTTGCAGGTCCGCCTTCTTGCCGATTTCCAGCGAACCGATCTGATCTGCCATGCCCATCACTTCGGCCGACCGGATGGTGGCGTCGGCCAGGGCGTCCATCGACTGCACCACCGACGGGTCGTTGGCCCGGATGCGCGCGACCGCGATGCGCGACCGGATCACCTCGAAATGGTCGGAGAAATAGTTGTCGATGCCCAGACCGACGCGCACGCCGCGTTCCCGGAACATCTCCGCCGGCGCAATGGCGCCGCGAAACTGGTTCATCAGCGGGCAATGGGCCAAGGCCGCACCCGATTGCGCCAGCCTTTCAACATCGCCGTCTTCCAGTTGATAGCAATGAACGGCGATGGCGCGTTCGTCCAGGAAGCCGTTGTCGCGGCAAAAATCGAACACGTTGGCCCCGGCATGGACCGCCTTCACGTCCGGCGCCTCGCCGATCCCCATATGCATCGAAACCGGCACGCCCAATCGGTCGGCGACATCGCGCAAAGCCCGCAGCAAGTCGGGCGAGGATGTTGATGCCGTATTCGCCGCCATGACGGCTGTCAGACGCCCGCCTGCCCGCCCGTGAATCCGTTCCGCCAAGTCCGTCGACTGATCGATCTGGGCCGCGCGGATCGCCTCGTCGAACACGATACGGCCTTGTTTCAGCGCGGCGACGTCTATGTCGCCGGCCATGATTCCCAACGCCGCTCGCATGCCGCTTTCCTCAAGGAAGGGGGCGGAGATATCCGCGTCCTCCTCCATTTGCAGCACCGTGGTCACCCCGCCCCGCAGCAACTCCGCGGTGGAAAGCGCGGCGAGCAATCCGCGTTCCTCCCGGCCCAGGACCGTGCTCATCGGCACATAAAGGCCCAAGACCGCGTCATGCCCGATATCCTCGGCCCGCCCGCGAAACACCGAATAGCCCAGATGGTTATGCACGCTGACAAAGCCCGGCAGCACGACGCGCCCCCGCCCGTCGATGCGCTTCTCCACATCCGGGTTGCGCGCCACGACCTCAGCCGAGGGCCCGATATCCGATATCCGGTCCCCGCGCACCACGACCGCGCCCGGCTGATAAATGGTGCCACTGCCATCGACGGTAATGACCGTCGCGTTCGTGATGATCACATCCATGCCGGATCGCCTCTACCCAAGGATCCCCGGCAGGTTCAGGCCTTTTTCCTTGGCGCAGTCGATGGCGATGTCGTAGCCGGCATCCGCGTGGCGCATGACGCCGGTGGCGGGGTCGTTCCACAACACGCGGCCGACGCGCTTGGCCGCTTCTTCCGTGCCGTCACAGACCACGACCATGCCCGCATGCTGGCTGAAACCCATGCCCACGCCACCACCATGGTGCAGCGAGACCCAGGTGGCCCCGCTGGCGGTGTTGAGCAGAGCGTTCAGCAAGGGCCAATCGGAGACAGCGTCGGAGCCGTCCTTCATGCCTTCGGTTTCCCGGTTCGGGCTGGCGACTGATCCTGAATCCAGATGGTCGCGGCCGATGACGATGGGGGCCTTCAATTCGCCCGACGCCACCATCTCATTGAACGCCAGGCCCAACCGATGCCGATCGCCCAGCCCAACCCAGCAGATCCGCGCGGGCAGTCCCTGGAAGGAAATCCGCTCCCGCGCCATGTCCAGCCAATTGTGCAGGTGTTCGTTGTCGGGCAGCAGTTCCTTCACCTTGGCGTCGGTCTTGTAGATGTCCTCCGGGTCGCCGCTGAGCGCGCACCACCGGAACGGCCCGACGCCGCGGCAGAACAGCGGGCGGATATAGGCCGGCACGAATCCCGGGAAATCGAACGCGTTTTCCAGCCCTTCCTCGAACGCCACCTGGCGGATGTTGTTGCCGTAATCGAGCGTCGGCACGCCCGCTTTCCAGAAATCCAGCATCGCCTGCACATGCACCTTCATGGAGGCACGCGCCGCCTTTTCCACGGATTTGGGGTCGCTCTCCCGCTTTTCCCGCCATTGCGCCAGGGACCAGCCCTGCGGCAGGTAACCATTGATCGGGTCATGGGCGGAGGTCTGGTCGGTGACGATATCCGGATGCACACCGCGCTTCACCAGTTCCGGGAAGACATCCGCCGCATTGCCAAGCAGACCGACCGAAACCGCGCGCCCTTCGGCCGTCGCCTTGTTTATGATGGCCAGCGCGTCGTCCAGCGTCACCGCCTTTTCGTCCACATAACGCGTACGCAGGCGGAAATCGATGCGGGTCTCGTCGCATTCGACGGCAAGGCAGCTTGCGCCCGCCATGGTCGCGGCCAGCGGCTGCGCGCCGCCCATGCCGCCCAACCCGCCGGTCAGAATCCACTTGCCGGTCAGGTCGCCCTGGTAGTGCTGCCGGCCCGCTTCGACGAAGGTCTCGTAAGTGCCCTGCACGATGCCTTGCGACCCGATATAGATCCAGGAGCCCGCCGTCATCTGGCCGTACATCATCAACCCGACCTTATCCAACTTGTGGAAATGGTCCCAGGTCGCCCAATGGGGCACCAAGTTCGAGTTCGCGATCAGCACGCGCGGCGCATTCTCATGCGTCTTGAACACGCCGACCGGCTTGCCGGACTGGACCAGCAGGGTTTCGTCTTCCTCCAGCCCTTCCAGGCTGGCGGCGATGCGGTCGAAATCGGTCCAGGTCCGCGCCGCCCGGCCGATGCCGCCGTAGACCACCAGTTCATGCGGGTTTTCCGCCACGTCCGGGTCCAGATTGTTCATCAGCATCCGGTACGGCGCTTCGGTCAGCCAGGATTTGCAATTGAGCTCCGGCCCCGTCGGCGCGCGCACGGTGCGGGTGTTCTTGCGGTCTGCTGTCGCGTCGGTGCTCATCAAATCACTCCTCCGAATTTGGGAAAGCCTTCCACCCCTGAAATACCGGGCAGGTCGCCGCTGGCGACGATGGTCCGCGCGGCTTCCAGGTCGGGCGCCATATATCGATCTTCCTGCAGCATCGGGATGCGGGCGCGCAAATGGGCCAGCACCTTCTGCAAAGCGGGACTTGTCTTCAGGGGACCGCGCAGGTCCACCCCTTGCCCCGCGATCAACAGTTCGATCCCGACGATACCCGCCAGATTGTCCAGCATCGGCAGCAACCGGCAGGCCCCGTGGGCGGCCATGGATACATGGTCTTCCTGATTCGCGCTGGTCGGCGTGGAGTCGATGGAGGCCGGGGCCGCCTTCTGCTTGTTCTCAGACTGCAGCGCGGCGGAGGTCACCTCCGCGATCATGAAGCCGGAATTGACGCCGGGCTTGGGCGTCAGGAAGGGCGGCAGACCGTAGCTCAAAGCCGGGTCGACCAGCATGGCGACGCGCCTTTGGGCGATAGAGCCGATTTCCGCGATGGCGAGCGCCATCTGGTCGGCGGCGAAGGCCACCGGCTCGGCATGGAAATTCCCGCCCGACAAGATCTCCCCCGTATCCGGGAAGACGAGCGGATTGTCGGTGACCGCATTCGCTTCGCGCTCCAGCGTGCCGGATATATGAGTCAGCAGGTCCAGGCAGGCCCCCATGACCTGCGGCTGACAACGGATGCAATACGGGTCCTGCACCCGTTCGTCGTCTTCGCGATGGGATTCGCGAATTTCGCTCTCCTCCAGCAGGGCGCGCAGCGTCATGGCGGCGGCGATCTGCCCCGGCTGGCTGCGCAGAGCGTGGATTTCGGGCCGGAAAGGCGCCGCCGATCCCATCGCCGCATCCGTCGCCAGGGCGCCGGTGATCAATGCCGCATTGAAAAGGTCCGCCGCGCGATAGAAGGCGGCGAGCGCCACGGCGGTCGAGAACTGGGTGCCGTTGATCAGCCCCAACCCTTCCTTCGCGGCCAGCACGACCGGCTTCAGACCGGCCTTGGCCAACGCCGCGCCGCCCGGCATACGCTCACCGCCGAAAAAGGCTTCGCCCTCCCCGATCAGCACGGCGGCAAGATGGGCCAGCGGCGCCAGGTCGCCGGATGCCCCGACCGAGCCCTGCATCGGAATCATGGGCGTCACGCGCCGTGCCAACAAATCTTGCATCAGGGCCAAAACCGGCCAGCGCACGCCGGATGCCCCGCGCCCGAGCGAATTGATCTTCAAGGCGATCAGCAACCGGGTTTCCGCTTCCGGCAGGATCGGCCCGATGCCGGCGGAATGCGACAGAATCAAGTTACGCTGCAGGGTTTCCGTGTCTTCCGGTGAAATCCGCGTCTGCGCCAGTTTCCCGAAACCGGTATTCACGCCGTAATAGGGCGCCTTGCCGGCGGCGGCGCGGGCCACAAGGTCCGACGCGCGATCGACATTTTCCCGCGCCCCATCGGCCAGGACGACCGGCGCCCCGTCACTCAATACCTTATGGAAAACTTCCAGACTGCCGGCCCCGGGGTCCAGCACAATCGGATCAGACATAAAACACCCCTACCCTGTTATGCCGTGCACGATGATCCCTGAAAGATCGCTGTGCAAGGCCCGAATGAGCAGGTGTTTTGCCGATTCACGACATCGCTTTTTCCGTCCTTGCGTCCCGCAGGGGGAGCCATTCGCGCGGCTCAACCCATGGGCGGCGCAGCGCTGGACTTACGCGCCAATTCCCCTTCGATATCGCTGGATTCGGAACAGGTGGTGCCGCCCTTGGCCAACAGGAAGGAACAGCCCTTGTCCCGGTATCGGCGTATCCCGGCCGCGATTTCATCAGCCAGGTCCAAGTGCGAGCGGTGCAGGACGAAATGCAGCGTGGTCTTGTACACCACCTTGGACGAAAGGGCGGCGAGTTCGGGATATCCATCCCGCAGGAAACCGCCGACCAGGATTGCGTCGACACGGTCGTTGCGCAGCATTTCCATCAGCTGTTCCATATCGTTGGCAATCACCACCCGACCAGCACCCTTCGATGCCGCCTGGTGCCACCTGACGCCGCGCAGCATGCCGATGGTCAGGTCGCCTTCGTCCGTCTCGGTAAGATCGATACCGGCATCCGCCACCAGATATCCGTTCGCCTCGGCCAACGGCTCCTCCACCAGGATGGCCGCCTCTGCCACCGCGCGCCCATATTCCCGTACGCGAATCAACTCGCCGTCGATCTCTCCGCGTAGAAGCGCTTCGGTCAGCCGTTTCGGCGGTCCGGACACGACCTCGACGCACAGATTCAGGGAATTGAGCACGGCCCGTATATTCGCTTCCACACGGTCGTCGGTGGAATGTTTGTCGCCGAAAGACGAGCCGATACGCAGGCAGCCCCCGGTTTCGGCATACCCCTTTGCGGTGAATATCACGACAAAAAGCAGCGCCGCCAAACTAGCAATAACTGTACGTACCACGTGTGAAACCTCCGAGCCGTTTCACGGGTACCTGCCCCACAACATCAGAATACCCGAATGCGTGGCATAACAAGGTAGAAAACGGCTTTCAGGTCGGACAAACAACCAAATGTCGCCATCCGGCCACAGGTTTGGCCGGTGGCGAGCAGGTCCCTACAACGCCGCGGAAATCCGTTCCAAGGCATTGGCCAGCTTGTCCCGCGCGGCCTTTTCCTCGGCCAGGCGGTCGCGGTTCTCCTGCACGACCTCGTCCGGCGCCTTGGCCAGGAATCCCTGGTTCGACAGTTTCTTGTCGATCTTGGTGATTTCCCCGTCCGCCTTGGCAATCGCCTTTTCCAGACGCGCCTTTTCCGCATCCAGGTCGATCACGCCGGCGAGCGGCAGGGCCACCACCGCTTCGTCGACGACCACCTGCAAAGCGCCTTTCGGGGCATCGCCGATGGAGATTCCATCGATCCGCGCCATCCTGCCCAGCAGGTCCATATAGGCTTGCGCCCGGGTCAGCACGGCATCGCCGCCTTCGACCAGGATTGCGTCCATCTTGGCCGCCGGCGGCACATTCGCCTCTGACCGGGCCGAGCGGATTTCGGAGATCAGCTTGATCACCCAGTTCATGTCGGCATCCGCCGCCGCGTCGATCAGCCCGTCGGCATAAACCGGCCAGTCGCTGACGATCAGCGGCTTGTTTCGGTTATCGCCTTTCAGATGATCGTAGAGTTCTTCGGTGATGAACGGCGTCATCGGATGCATCAACTTCAGGATCTGTTCCAGCACCCAGGCCGCCGTGGCGCGGGTTTCGGCCTGCGCGCCCGCGTCGTCGCCGGTCAGCAATGGCTTGGCGAATTCCAGATACCAGTCACAGAACACGTTCCAAACGAACTGATAGGCGGAACTGGCGGCATCGTTGAAGCGATAGCTTTCGATGCCCGCGCGCACGGCGCGTTCGGCCTTCACCGTTTCGCCGACGATCCATTTGTTCACGGTCTGCCCGACCGCCGCCGGGTCGAATCCGTCGACAGGCGCGCATTCGTTCATTTCGCAGAACCGCGCCGCGTTCCAAAGCTTGGTCATGAAGTTGCGGTAGCCCTCGACACGGCTGGTCGCCAGCTTCACGTCACGGCCCTGCGCCGCTTGCGCCGTGAGCGTAAAGCGCAGGCTGTCCGCGCCGTATTGGTCGATCAGGTCCAGCGGGTCGATCACATTGCCCTTGGACTTGGACATCTTCGCGCCCTTTTCGTCCCGGACGAGCGCGTGGACATAGACCGTGTGGAACGGTTCTTCCTTCATGAAGTGCAGCCCCATCATCATCATCCGGGCGACCCAGAAGAAAATGATGTCGAAACCCGTCACCAGGACGGAGGTCGGGTAATAGCGCGCCACTTCCGGCGTCTCGTCCGGCCAACCCAGTGTGGAGAACGGCCACAATGCGGAGGAGAACCAGGTATCGAGCACATCGGGGTCGCGCTCCAAGCCGCGGCCTTCCTCCAGCATCTCAACCGCCTGGACGTCGCCCTTGTCCCTGTAATGGGAAAGCGCTTCGGCATAGGCCAGTTCTTCCGTCTCCTCGACGAAGACCTCCCCGTCCGGCCCGTACCAGGCCGGAATCTGATGGCCCCACCACAACTGGCGCGAAATGCACCAGGGCTGAATGTTCCGCATCCATTCGTAATAGGTCTTCGTCCAGTTTTCAGGGACGAACTTGGTGCGGCCCTGTTCCACGGATTCTATGGCGGGCTTGGCCAGCGTTTTGGCGTCGGCGAACCACTGGTCGGTCAGATAGGGTTCGATCGGCACCCCGCCCCGGTCGCCATAGGGCACCATATGCGTATGGTCGTCGATCTTCTCCAGCAGGCCCAGCGCCTCGATATCCTCGACGATCGCCTTGCGCGCCTCGAAGCGGTCCATGCCGCGATATTTCTCGGGCGCGTTCTCGTTGATATGGGCGGTCGTCGTGAAGATGTTGATCATCTCCAGACTATGGCGGACGCCGACCTCGAAATCGTTGAAGTCATGGGCGGGCGTCATCTTCACCGCACCCGACCCCTGTTCCGGGTCCGCATAGGCATCGGCCACGATGGGAATGCGACGGCCGACCAGCGGCAGGATGCAATGCTTGCCGATCAGATGCTTGTAGCGCTCGTCATCCGGATGGACCGCCACGCCGCTGTCGCCCAGCATGGTTTCGGGGCGCGTGGTGGCGACGGTCAGGAAGGTGCCGTCCTCGCCCTCGACCGGATAGCGGAAATACCACAGATGGCTCTGGATTTCCTGCTGCTGCACTTCCAGATCGGAAATCGCGGTCTCCAGCGCCGGGTCCCAGTTCACAAGGCGCTTATCGCGATAGATGAGGTTTTCTTTGTAAAGCTGCACAAACACTTTCAAAACGGCGCGTGACAGCCCTTCATCCATGGTGAAGCGCTCGCGGCTCCAATCGCAGGACGCGCCAAGCCGGCGCAGCTGCCCGGTGATCGTGCCGCCGGATTCTTCCTTCCATTTCCAGACCCGTTCCAGGAAGGCTTCGCGGCCCATATCGCGCCGATTGGGTTCGCCGTTCTGGGCAAGCTGACGCTCGACCACCATCTGCGTCGCGATGCCCGCATGGTCGGTGCCCGGCTGCCACAGCACATCCAATCCGCGCATGCGCTGATAGCGGACCATGATGTCCTGCAGCGTGTTGTTCAGCGCGTGGCCCATATGCAGGCTGCCGGTGACGTTCGGCGGCGGAATGACGATGGTGAAAGTCTCGTCACTGGAATTTCCATCGGCATTCTGGCCGCATTTGAAAAAGCCGCCCTCTTCCCATTCGCGATAGCGGCGGTCTTCCACCGTTTCCGGCGTATAGGTTTTTTCCAGCATCAGATCCTCCACAGCCACCGGCCAGTTCCGTGAGCCGGCAGCGGCATTCCTTTCAACAAAACGCGAACCCCGCGCCGATACGGCATGGCCGTGGCGCAATGGCGACAACTTCATGAGTGTTCCGCCTGAAAAAGGCAAGTACGGGGCTGGTGAACCGGGAAAAGACGCAAAACCGACCCGGTAGAAAGGCCGATAGACCGGACCGTCGGAAAAGGCCTAGTCGAACATGTCTCCGTCGTCGCCGCGCCGCCGCGCGCCGCCCGCCATCTTCTCGATCTCGGCGCGGACGAGGCGTTCCACCATATCCGGCAGGTTTTCGTCAAGCCAGGAGCGCAGCATGGGCCGCAACAGGCCCTTCACGACGTCTTCAAGCGTCTCACCGGCCTGTCCCATCCGGATGGATTGCTCCAACGCCAGGAAAGCCGCGGACCCGGCCGCTGCCGTCGGGTCGGAGACGATACGGTCATTCGCGACCGCCTGCTGTTGGGGCTGCGGCTCAGGCGCCGGAACGGGCGGCGGTGGCGGGGGTGGTGCGGGGGCCGGTTCGGGTTCCGGTTCAGGCTCGAATTCGGGCTCAGGCTCGGCGAATTCGATCTCCGGGACGTCCTCGACCTCTTCTTCAAGCTCCAGCGGCTCTTCTTCGAACTCTTCCTCGAGTTCCAAGGGCTCGTCTTCGACTTCTTCGGAGAGGTCCAGAAGTTCTTCTTCGGCCTCGGCCTCTAATTCAGGTTCGGGTTCGGGCTCCGGCTCGGGTTCCGGCAGATCCTCCTCATCGAGCTCAAACGCGTCCTCTTCCGCGTCCTCACCGGCGGCGTCCTGACCCTCTTCCTCCCCGTCCTCCGAAATGATCTTCCGGATCGACGCAAGGATTTCCTCCATTGAGGGTTCTTGTTGCGCGTCGCTCATGCCTCGACCTTAGCCCCTTTAATGTCCCGCCCGGCGGGACTTGGACAGCGCCCGACCGGGAATCAAGTCATCCTGCAAGTCGTTTGCCGCCAATGCAATCCTGGGTCCGGCTTTCCCACCGGTGGGCCGCGCGCAGCCTGTCCCGGTAATGGACCGTAACCCCCTGTTTTGGTTTCCCAGCGCCGCGAATGTCCCGAAATCCCGCTGCCATCGCCTCACGCCGATCCGCGCAAAGGTCACCTAAACCGCGATAAGATATCGCGATTCGGCGACGGACAAGGGAAATCGGGTATGGCCGGCAACGACGCCCGGTCGGCGATCGCCATCGGCGGAAGGCGGCCCGGAAAGACCTTGAAACCGGTCAGTCGTCCTCACGTTCGACAATGCCCGGGAATATCTCGTTCCACGTGCCCAGGTCGTAGATGCTGTTGCGGACGGCGTTGTAATAGAACTCCACATCATACCCGCGCACCGGCAATTGCAGTTCGATGGCATTCATGCCGCCGACCGCCGCGATCAGGTCATACCGTGCGACGATTTCGTCGCGCTGCGCCTGAACGAGATTCACCCTTGCATCGAGCAATTCCTGTTCCGCGTCCAAAACGTCCAGCACCGTACGGGACCCGACAGCGGCTTCCTGTTCCACCCCTTCCAGCGCGATGGAGGTCGCCCGGACTTCGTCCTCACGGGCGCGGATCTGCGCCAGGGCGGACTGATAGGTTTCCCAGGCCGCGGTGGCGTCTTCGATCGCCAGGCGCTGGGCTTCGTCGATCAGGCGCTGGGCACGGGCCGCGTCCTGACGGGCTTCGCGGATTTCACTGGTGGCGATGCCCTGCTGGTAGATCGGCACGGTAACCGTCGCCGTTACCCGGAACGCATCGGAATCCGTTCCCTTCCGCGCGACATCACGGTTGGCCTGGGCGGTACCGACAAGATCGACCGTCGGCAGCAAGTCGGCTGCCTCTACCCGGATGAAATGTTTCGCAGATTCCAGATCGAAAATCGCGGCGATGACACTCGGGTTGCGGTCCTGGGCAAGCGAGATGGCCTCATCCCGACCGCTCGGAATAGCCGGAAAATCGGTTGGCGAGGTCAGATTGCCCGGCAATTCGCCGACAACCTGCTGATAGGCCGCGCGGCTGACTTCCAGATTTCCCTTCGCGGCGATCCGGTCGGCCTGGGCGCCGGACACCCGCGATTCGGCCTGGGCGACGTCGGTCCTGGTGACCTCGCCGACTTCGAAACGGTCGCGCGTCGCTTCCAACTGGCGCTTCAGGCGTTCCTCGTTCTGCTGGTTCAGGGCCAGCACGGCGCGGTCGCGGACCACATCCATGAAGGCCGAGACGGTTTGCAGCAGGACGGTCTGTTCCGTATCCAGCAACCTAGCGCGCGCCGCTTTCACAAGCGCCTCGGACTGCGCCACGCGGGCATCCGTTCCGCCGCCTTCATACAGGTTCTGCGTCACCTGCGCGGCGCCGCTGTAGAAGCTGCGGCTGTCGGTGTTGTTTCCGGGATCCGTCGTCGTGCTGTCATAGCCGAGCGTTCCGACCAATTCCACGGTCGGGCGCCACCGGCCCAGGCTTTGCGGAACGCCTTCATCGGTCGACCGCACCTGCGCGCGTTCGGCTTGAAGCGTGGGGTTGTTTTCGTATGCCGCGGTCAGGGCCTGATCCAGGGTCTGGGCATGAACGCCGCCCGCCAGCAGGAGCGACCCGCCCAACAGGTAAGCGCCCAATAGAAACCGGCGCGGCCGGATAACGGCCCTTTTCAGATTGCTGAGCGGAAGACTTCCGAAAGCACCAAACGCTGAACTCATTCTCTGCTCCGTACCCGAGATGCCCGATTCAGGGCCAATAAACCTGCGGTAAGGCTTCCGCCCGATCGAACCGCTCAAAAAGTTTTCCGGGGTGACCCTAATCCCGACACGGAGTCGGGTCTACCCTGACGATAGGAAAGTAAGTTGTATTGCAACGCACACAAGGGCAAGGCGGGCGGCAAAACCCGGCCTGCCCCAACGGCGCACTTAAAACGTGAAAGCGGGCTTCGGTTCGAACCCTTTCAAAAACGGCACACTGGCATTCGCCAGGATGCGTTCGGAAATCACCCCGCCGACATTCTCGGCCACCTGGATCGTGCCGACCTTGTCTTCGCCGGGGCGCACGACCGTCGCCAAACGCCCGCCGTTTTTCAACTGCGCCGTCAGCGCGGTAGGCATTTCCGCGACCGCACCATTGATCAGAATAGCGTCATAGGGGCCTTGATCGGCCTTGCCCTCGGTCAACGGCCCTTCGACCACGACCACATTGTCAAAGGCGAATTGGGTCAGCTGTTCCGACGCCCGCGCGGCAAGATCGTGCTCGCTTTCCAGCGCGAAGACCGATCTGGCGATCTGCCCCGTCACCGCCGCGGAATACCCGGCCGCCGCGCCAACGACCAGGACATCGTCATCCGGGCCGAGTTTCAGCGCCTGGATCAAGGTGGCGAGGACCATCGGCTCGGTCTCATACCGGCCGGCGCCCAAGGGAATGTCTTCATCCAGATAGGCGAATTTCTGTTTGTTGAGGGGAAGGAACTGTTCCCGCGGCACTTTCCGCACCGCGTCCAGCAATTCATCCTGCGTGATCTTGTTGGTCCGCAGTTGGCTCTCGATCATGTTTTGGCGTGCAAGCGCGTAATCCATGCCTTCTCACCTTTTTCCGGTATCTCGGACGGCCCGTCCGGTTGCCCGGACGGTGCGGGCGGGATACGGGCCGATAACGCCGACTGTTATAGAAACCGCCCCCCCGAAAGGCAATCGAAAGGCAATCGGCCCCACCACAACAGGGCGGCGACCCGGCAACGATCCAACGACCATCCCATCCCTTTCTGAACATAATCTGAATCGGGTGATTTGGGTGATTGAAATGCCCCGCGAAGATCGTTATCAGTAGCGCCCTTCGCGGCGGGTCCTTGGCCCGCCTCGCATGGCGCGATGGCGGAGTGGTTACGCAGAGGACTGCAAATCCTTGCACGCCGGTTCGATTCCGGCTCGCGCCTCCAACTTCCCTGTTCACGGCATACCAACGCGGCGTCGCGCCATGCGGGTGTACAGGGTTATTCCTCAGCCTTTTCCGGCACGACGAACAGGTTCAACAACGTGTGCTGGTCGAGGTCGCCGGTCGGCGGCAGCTTACTTGCCTTTTGATAGGCCAAAACCTGTTCGCGAAGCTCAATCAGGCTTTTCTCGCCCAGCACGCTCGACGTAGTGAACTCATACCCCAAATCCGTCAGGCGGCGGCGCACGCGCTCGACGATTTCACGATACTGCACCTGAACAGTCGAAGCGGTCTGCAATTTGACGACTTGGGACTGTTCGACAAGGCGCAGCGGGCGCATTTCCGCGATCAGGCGCCCGACGACCGCCATGAAGTTCTTCTCGGAGTCCTGCGCGCAGGCGCGGCCCAAAAGCGCCAGAAGCAGTTCCGTCGTCTGCCAGGGAGTGATATCGAACGTGTTGTCGGATAGCTGGTTCGTGGCCGAAATATACCCTTCCAGCCAAGTACCGAACAGGGTAAGCCGCTGCTTATCCTTCTTGTCCAACGCGTCCAACAGTTCGGCGCAGGAAATCCGCCCGACTCCGCGAATGGCGAAATCCCCATCCTTATCGGCCGCTGAAACCGGGTTTGAGAGAACGGCCGAAACCGCCAGCGCCGCAAAAATTCCGCGATAAACCATCTTAGTCACCGTCACAGTCTGAAAAACAAGACGCCGCCCGGAATCAACCGGGCGGCGCATTTTATGTATTTCCCGCTGAGAGTCAGGCCCGGCGGAACCGCTTATAGCCAAGGAAGCCGAGCACGGCCGCGAAGTAGAGCGGCAGTCCCGCCGGCAGCGGCACGGTCGACGGCGGCACATCGACCACGATCGGCGTCTGCGACAGCGTCGGCAATGTACCCTGGGTCAGGTCCTGCAACGCGACACCAAGCGGAAAGGCCAGGAAATTGGCCGGGTCCAGCAGCAATGCCTCGTCGATTCCAAGAAGCGTGAACTCGCTGGCGCCCAGTGCGGAAACGTCTAACGTACCGCCCGGAAGCAGGTTGAAGGTCTGGCCTGCGATTTCGATCGTGTAGCCGTCCAAATCCGGAACCGTCGCACCGGAGGGCGCAACAATCGTCGCGAATTCCGCGTCGGTCACTTCGTAGGTGTAGCCGACGGCAACCGGCGGATCGATGAAGAAGACTTCCTCAAGATCCAAGTCTTCCGGCAGGTCGAAAAAGAAGGTCCCGGTGTTCGGATCTTGCGAGCCCGGCAACAGCGGCGTGAATTCTGTACCGCCATCGTTCAGATCCACTTCCGTCGGCAGGAAGCTGCTGAGGTAGATCACCGAATCGAGCTGATCGTCGGAGGTATCCGCGATAATGATGTCGAAGACGTTCTCTTCACCCGGGTTGACCGCGACGTCAAAGCGCAGGACCGGGTTGCCGTTCGGCGCCAGCACACCGTCCAGTTCCGTGCCGGTCACCAGGGCAAGATTCGGGTCGCCCACTTCAACCGCGGCCGCGGCCAAGGAAAGAACCGGGCCTTCGCCGTCATTCGGAAAGTCGGGAAATTCGCCGTCGCCGCCGTCATCCACGAAAGCGCCCAGGAAGTCCGGATGATCGATATTGACCGGTGCGTCGTTGACGAATGCAACGTTCTGGCCGTTCACAAACAAACCGAATCCATCGACAAATTCGGACCCGACGAATTCAGGGAATTCTTCCGAGCCGAACGTACCGAAGAAGGTAACGCTGCTGACGTCCGGGCCCGGCGTGAAATTGATCGTCAACTGCGCGACGTCGAAGTGGTCGAAACTACCGCCCGTGATCGGGTCCAGGAGATCTTCCTGCGCTGCAGAGGCGGCATTGCCCGGCCCCTCTTCTTCGAATTCGCCAAAGGCCGTGGTGTTGCCCGAGTCGAAATTCTCACCGTCGCTGTAATCGTTCACATTCCCGGTGCTGAGAATGATGCCACCGGAGGGAAGGCCGTAGGTCCCGCTATCATTCGTGAAGGTCCCGAACTGATCGCCGAATCCGCTCGTCGTGACGCTGTTGATCTCCAAACCCGGCACGTTGAGAAACAGAGTGCTAGACAGCAAATCGCCGTCGGCTCCTCCAGTTACTTGAATGGCGTGAGCCGAAGTCGTTCCCATGAGAACGGCAAGGCTGAAGGCCGCGGCTGAGAGGGCGGCTCTGCTGGTATGAGGCACGGTCGGTCTCCGAAATTAGAATAACTCAATTCTACATGCCCCCCGCCGCGCACTTTATCGATCACCACCGGCAAATGCTACTAATATTGCATTAATACTGTTAACCACGGTTCGAAACCGCCACCACTAATTGTTCCCTCGTCTGAAATTGCCTTTTTGTGGTTTCTTCCGAGGGAAATTGGAGGAGTTGCGTAAGTGCCCCCCCCCCGAATGGCAGCAGGTAGACTGAACCGATGGTCAATTGCCGGCCGGATGGCCTCGCCCGGTGGTCTGGCCGATATCCCTGGCCGATATCCCTGCAGGACAAGACGGATGCGTATCCTGGGCCGCCCACCCGCTGACAAGCGCTTGACCGCCCGCTTCGGGAGCGCTCGCACGCCCGTTGATCGATGTAATTTTTTTTCCGTTTTTTGACCGATCAGGGTGCTTGGCAAGGGCGATCCGGATTGTTATAAGCCCGCACCTGCGCGGGGGACACCCCGCATGGCTCTGATCCGGAGTAGCTCAGCGGTAGAGCAATCGGCTGTTAACCGATCGGTCCGGGGTTCGAATCCCTGCTCCGGAGCCAATTAGATCAACGGGTTAGCTTTTTGAAGCTGGCCCGTTTTTCTTTTTAGGTACCACATAGGTACCAAGCAGACAGAAAAACCGCTCTGAATCGCACCATTCCGAGTGCCTTAGGCCCGCCTAGACACGCGCGCGTAATGCTCCCAAAACTGCCATGTTATCCAACAAGCGCTGAAATCAACGGTGCCGAATGGCGGCAACAGCTATTCCCCGTTAGGTGCCGGTCCTGGTCCAGCGCCCAATGCGTCCTGCCCCTTCCTGGTCATCACATACAGGTCCGGCCCGCGCCGCTGCGGAGTGCGTTCCAGGTAGCCTTCCGCCACCAGTCGCTTGAGCGCGATATTCTCTTGCGCGGTCCGTTCTCGGCGCATGGTTCCGAATGCCGACTTGTAGGGGCCGGGGAATGCGGCGATTAGGGCTAGGTCTGATTCGTCCATGCGATTGGCCGTCTTTTAGCTGAATGCAAGGTTGTGGATCTCGCGGCATTTCACGGCAAGCGGTATCATCCTCACTATGAGAAACATCTTCCATTTCCGCCGGCCAACGCGCCGTGGCCGCTGGACCCTTCGTGAAGTTGTCATGACTTTGGCAATATTCGCTGCCGTGTTCGTCGCCAACTTCGCCCTGGACGAAGAATCACGCAGCAACCTTTCTGCTGTTGCCGGGCGGTTTCTTCCTGCCTCCGACACATCGATATCAGGCACAGTGACGCATGTCAGGGACGGCGACACGATAGAGGTGGACGGGGTGCCGATCCGTCTAAATGGCCTGTCAGCGCCTGAACGTGGCGAGCCGTTCGGCAAGGCATCGTCCGACTATATGCGCGCCTTGGTGCTTGGGAAGGCTCTGCGGTGCAAGCTGAACGGCGAAAAAACATATGACCGTTTGGTTGGGACTTGCTTCCTGGATGGATCGGACATTTCTGCCCTTATCATCCGGGCTGGACTGGCGCGGGACTGTCCAAGGTACAGCGGCGGGCGGTATGCTGCGGACGAGCGGCAGGCGAAACGGACGGGGCTTCACAAGGTCTACCGGCTGCCGGGGTATTGTCGCTAACCAGTGGGGGATGGGATGCTTAGAAAGTCTCTGCCTTTGGCACTGGCGCTAGTGTTTCCAGCCACAGCGCTCGCTCAAGACATATGCAATGTCGGTGAGTTGATTACGGAGATGTTCGGCAAGGATGGCCCGTTGAGCCTATGCAGCGAAGGCGATATCGCACATTTCCAAGTGGACCCTGAATGGGTTCCGTACAGTTCTGTCGCCGCCCGGTATTGCGATTTTTCATCTGAAATTCTGATCGAAGCGGCCCCATCAGGAAGCCCAGTTCATGTTGTCTGTGTGTATCAATGGAAATGGGCTAAGCACGTGACGCGCGAACCTCATCCTGACGCCAACTAGAAGGAAGCACAAAAAGAAACCCCGCCGAAGCGGGGCAAGTCACGACGCATTGAGTTGAGGCTATTCCGCCGCTTGTGGCACCGCATTGCGGCGGTTGAGTAGATCGGCGGCAAGGCTCGCCACTTCCGCAGGGTCATCGCCAAGCCGGTTCACGTGTTCAACCAAGGTCATGAATGACCAATCCGTGACGGGGCGTTTTTGCAGTTCCGCCGCGATGGTGTCCCGGATATTTGAGAAGTGATTGCCCCAATCAACGATGATTTCGCCTGCCTGGGTAAATTCGACGCAACCGCCATAGTCTCGGATGATGTGCCTGGGCGTGTTTGCAATCGCTGTCGTAACATCATCAAGCGTCAGGGCGGCGTCATAGAGTGCGCATAGGTCGCCCGTTTCCATGCTTTGGAAGTCCGGCCAAAGGGACGTGAGGTCCGGCTTTTTCATTTCCTATTCCTTTCGATCCGCTGGGGTTATTCGGCGACCTGCGCTAGAGGGTCTGTGCTGTCAGGCACAGCACTCCTGATGATGTCATTCGCTTCCATCAGCAGCGCTTCCGCTGAACAGAGCAAATCCATGTCTGTCACGTCGGAATCTGAGCGTTGGCACCCTGTGACGTCCCGTATCAGGGAAAGAGCGGTGCGGACTCGATAGCCTGCACTGAAAGCTACGTCTTCGATGTGTGGTAGTTCGCTTGCCATGGTTTTCTCCTTCACCAAGCGGTTGCCGCCGCGTACCACGACTTGCCTTGATATCCGCCGCGACGCTGCACGGTGGTTCCACGGCCTGCCGCCTTACGCTGGCGGATATCGTTCAGGATCGAAGCGGACGGGTCTTTTTCTTCCGCCCATGCCTGCCGCAACGCTTCCCGGAAGAAACCGGCCTTCCTGCCGCCGAACAGGTCTGCCGCCTTCTCCGCGATCCGCCAGGCGCGGCGCATGACGCGGGTGGGTTGGGAGACCGGCTTGCGGGCCAGGTCGTTTGCGTTGATGCGGGTCGTGTTCAGGTAGATCATGGCCTTGTCGCCTCAATTCTGATACCCTAAGTATAAGATTGAAGACGCCAGGTTTCAATACCCTGGATGTCAAAAATTATCCGTGAGGTATCATTATGCTGACGGCTGAACAATTGCGGGGCGCACGCGCGATTCTCCGCATGGACCAAAAACAGGTAGCGGAAGCGGCGAACGTGTCCCTTCCGACCATCAAACGGCTTGAGAAAATGGACGGGGCGCTGTCAGGGCACGTCGGTACAATCACGGCCATCCAGAAAGCCCTAGAAGCCGCCGGCGTCGAATTCATCCCCGAGAACGGGGGCGGGGCTGGCGTCAGGCTGAAAAGGTGAGGGAGAAATGCTATGGCCAAAGAACCAGTGCTTTACAGCGTCGCATGGGCAGAGCGCCAGCCTGCGTTGAACTGCTGTGAGAAGACAGTGTACCGTCTGATCGACTCTGGCGAACTCGGCTGCATACGGCGTCCAGGCGCTTCGATCCGCATTCTTCCGCGTCATATCGAAGAATACGAGGCCAGATTCGAATGCCCCGCCCAAAGCAAGAAAAGCCTGAGCCCCACCTCATCCGAGTCCCGGGGCGGCGGAAGTGGTAAGTCTCATGGACGGACCCTGAATCCGGTCGGACCAAGATTAAAAGCACAGGCCATGAGGATGAGATCCGCCCAGCCGAGTGACTAGATTGTTTCAATGCGACACTTCATCGAAACTGGGTTCGTACCCGAGAACGGAGGTGGGGCTGGGGTGTGGTTGAGGAAATGAACCCCCATACCTCTGGTAAGAGAGGACGACAGTGACCCGAGAAGTAATTCACATCCCAAGTCAGCTTAAAGGATTGACGCTCGCGCGCGTCGTTGCGCAGCTTGACGAGACCACGGCTGGCGGAATGCCCGATGAGTTCGTTTTTGATTTCTCGGGCCTAAGGTTCATTCGCCCGGCGGGAATCGTGTTTCTTAGCAATGTCATGCAATGGCTATCGGACGCGAAAGGAGCGCGCGTTCAACTTGTCGGTTTGGACACATCACGGGACGCGATCCGGTTTCTCGATAACAGTCTGTTCTTTGAGCAACATTGCGGATCGAAGCTCAATCCGGAATCAACTCCCAGGCCCACCACATGGCCTCTTACGCGCGTCGATATGCAGCAATCTCATGCCTTGCTACAGATGAGAATGGTCCCGTGGGCCGCCGATACGCTTGGATGCGAAGCCGGAAATTTAGCTAGCTATAAGACTTGTATTTCGGAGCTTTTCAACAATATCGTGGATCACACTCGCTTGGACATCGGCGGAATCGCAGCTCAGTACTTTCCGAATGGCGATTTTCCGTTCGGCGATTGTATTGAGGTTGGGGTTGCTGACTTCGGGTTAGGCATCCCGGCCACGGTTCGCAAAGTCGAGCCAGACGTGACGGACGCTGAGGCGATCAAGCTAGCATTTAAAGAGGGTTTTTCGTCAAAATCTACCCCACGCAACCGTGGGGCGGGTCTGCCGTTGTTAATTGACTATCTCGTCGGCGCTGCCGGAGGGCATGTGACAGTTTTCTCTGGAAATGCTATCGTCGAGTTTCGAAGAGGTCCGGATGGGCGCATAGCCTCTAGGGTCTCGTCGCAGGATAGCTTCACGCCTGGCACGCTAATTGAGATAACGGTTCCAGCAAACTTTGCGTCCCAAGTAGGGGACGATGACGAAGGGGAACTAGAATGGTGATATCAGTTCGACACATTGTCGCAGGCTGCGACACAAATGATGAAGGCGCGCAGATTTACAGCGCTATTGCGAGCAACCTCCGCGTCGGGGGAAGCGCTATTGTGTCGTTTGCAGGGATCCAAAATGCGACGTCATCGTTCGTCAACTCAGCTTTCGTTGAACTGCTCAATGACATGAGCCTCGACGATATTAAGAAGCAAGTCCGCATCGTTGATGCATCTCGGCAGATCCGAGAAATAATCAAACGTCGACTAACGGCTGAGGCAGAGAAAGCGTCGCTCCAGGTGGCATAGAGCTTTTGACTCCCAAACCTCTTTCCGGCGCTTCAGGTGATCCGCCTGTTGCGCCGGCGTCAGTTCGGCGCGGCGTCACCAAACCCGCCACAGGATCAGACCGAGCAAAATACAAATCACGAAAGTCCCTAAATCGTGAGCCCCGAGCTTATCTTCAATCTTGCGGACATCAGAGCGGATATCCTCTGCCGCCGCCCTGATATCTCGAAGCAATTGGCCATCGCTCTCCATCTCACTCCCCCTTTCTCTCGCTTGAGGGTGTTTGTCGTCCGATAGGCAAAGGCTGGCGTGACCATTCTGTATCCGTCCGGTCTCCCAGCCCACCCGTGTCATGCCAGATTGGGGGTATGTGTGCTGCACTATGGAAGCTGGCTCAAGCTGCTACAGAAAAATTAGGTGACGTCTCGTCCAGGTTCGGGGTGAGTATGAAACTCTCACCTATCCATTCGAACGCTTCATCAAAAGTTCCTCTATTCTGGCGTCCCTTTCGGCTTCGGTCATGGGCCTTTCTCCAAAATCGGCTGGCATCTTCGGCAAACCATCCAGTTCGGCCTGCTCCGCTTTGGATATCCCCGTTTCGCGCTTCTTAAGCAAAAGGCCGATTTTCCGGTCAATCTGTTCTTCCGAGAGGGGACATTTCCGCCCCTGTCCCCGTCCGCCCTCAAGAGCGGAAACGCGACGTTTCAATTGTGTCATTTCGTTTTCTCCAAACGTGCAATTCGTGCTTCAAGTTCTTCCGTCTCGTATGCCTTCCGACTGACTTCGATAAGCCCCGCGATGGAATTTGCTTCATCCGGCGTGAGGTCGCCCTTCGCCACTGCATTCAGCACGGCAATCATGGCCTCGCTCATCCCTCCGGCATCTTGAAGGCTAGGTAGATCGAACGTCACAGGGCGCGACTTTCGGGGCGGACAGATACGGTCCAGGCAGATCCGCAGCGCTTGTCCATCACCCTCCAAAGCCAATTCGATGGCCTTTCTCGTCAGGGCTTCGGATTCGCCGTCAAGCAACGCCTCTACCGCCAGCGTTGCCTTGTTTCGAGAACCGGCGGGCCGTCCAGGACCTAACTTGTTGCCACGGGTAAATTTGCCCTTTCCCGTTTTTTTTCCGTTTTTAGACGGTGGTCTATCCATTGCTTCTCTCTTTCAACAGCCGGGCGAGTCCATTCTGGGCTGGCGCGTCTGTGTCCTGTTTCAGCAAGCGGGAAATCCTCATCATGTCATTCGGTCCCCAACCTGGCGCGGCGGGGATTGCCGGCACAACCGGGCTTCCATCCCTCAACATCCCTGCAAGTGACGTTCGGCGCGGTTCGTTCTGGAGCGGGTAAGACGCGCCAACCTTTGATGTTGCAGGCGGCTGCGTTACGGCGCTGTGCTGCTCTGGCTTCTTCTCCTGGGGTAGTTTCATCAGGTCATTTGGACGGCTCTCCCATGCTTCCAGGGCCGCCGCTGCGGTGCCCGCGGTGACAAGGGGCGAGGTCAGTAATTCGGGCTTCTGGTATAGCGCGCGGCCTGCTTGGATTGTGCCGCCAATATTCTCCAACGCATCACCAGTCGCCCCGATAACCGGAACGGCTTGGGTGATTTTCCCAAGGGTGCCGATGAAGCCTCGCTGCTGCATAGCGTTCAGGAAAGCCCAAGCGCTACGGGACGGATTGCGAGCGTCTGCCGGCGTGATAGTCCGGGCAACCTCATTCGCAAGCCTGCGGATTTCTCCGAGTTCTGCGTCGCTGAACAGTTCCCGCGCCAGGTACCGCCCTTCATTGTCCAGGAGATTGCGGGCATTGATGGCAATCGCCGTCCTGGCCAGCTTGTGTTCCCCTTGCTGAACGTTCGTAAACGCCTTGTAGAGCAGGGCGTTTTTTAGGGCCTGAACCTGCTCGCTGTCGGGGCCGAAAACCTCTTTGATCCGCTTCACCAAGCCTTGAGCCTGGGCAGTGGAGCGAACCTTTCCGGCTCCTAGGATGAAGTTGATCGTCTGTTCCGGGCTCGCCTGCTTTTCATCCAAGATTTTAACCATGGCGTTGCCGGCGGGGTCTTTGTTCCCGGCCTCGAACAACCGGCCATACCGGGTGCGAAGGTCGCGGGCGTTCTTGATCAGGTCTAGAGCCGCGTCGTCACCCTGAAATAATCCATTGGTCACGGCATCGTCTAGCTTTTGGTCCAGGGTGTTTTTCATCCTGATTAGTGCGGCCTGTTCGGTGCTTTTGGTGCCGCCGATGGCGAGGACCAATCCCTTTCGGAAATCCTCCATCTGCTGGATATCGACCGGCTTGAGGGTTGCTCGTTTGCCAAGCTTCTCAAAGCCTTTCAGCTTGTCGATGGCCGCATTCAACTGCGTCATGCCTTCGGTACTAAAAACCTTCATCTCCTTCGGGATGGCCCTGAGGTCGGAAGCGATGGAAACGGCTGTCTTAGGATCGAGCGCGGCTTTGGACTCGCCTGCCGCGTCGTATGCCTCTTTCACGGCCTGGCGTTGCTGTCCCGCTTCCTGCATCAAGTCGCTTTGAAGGCGTGCGCCCGTGTCTGGGAGCTTCCCGGCTTCGAAGCCAGACGGCGCCAACTTGTTCGCTCGGTTCTCGATAGCGGCCATCTGAGCATCATCAAAATTGCGGAACATTCCGGACGCTGCATCGCCTTGCGCTCCCTGGCGCATGCCTTCCTCCTTCCGCAGGATATCCAAATCCCCGGAACGTTGGCCCCGGGTTAGGGGGATGGCGTCGCCTCCCCCGGCGGCGGCATTGGGGCGGTAGCGCGGCAGGCTCTTGCTGGCATTGGGGCGCAGCACCTTCCCGGTAGCCCGAAGCGCCGGCGGCAACAACGCTTCCGTCATCGCTCCGAAGCCGGCGGCGGTTCCTGTCTGCCCAAGATCCACCGCGTCCTTCCCACCGGCGGCCTTCGTGCCGTATTGCTGGGCTAGATCGGTGCCAGCGTAGAACGGGAGGGCGGTTGCGGCGCGTCCGAGCAATGTGGTTGCGCCTCCCACCAGTTTAGAAGCGGGGGCGAACATCGTTCCTTGAGCGATTAGGTCCGTCGCATCCTGGCGAGAGAAGCCAGGACGATTCACGTAATGGGGCTTCCCTTCCCAGACGACGATTGGAAGTCCATTTTCGTCCTGAAAGATGCCGCCGAAACGCTCGTCACCTTGGAAGTGTTCCTGAATGATTTTCGCCTTCTCCGCCGGGTCCGTCGTCAGTCCGGCTTTCAGGCTGGGAATGATGGATTCGAAAAAGCCAACGTCGGCCTCGGAAACTTCCGGGGCGTCGGGGAATTCGACGGGCTGGTCTTCACCCGTGAACGCGCGCTTGATCGCCGTTCCTTTTTCCAGCGCTGTCTTGATGATGCCAGGACGCTGCGCCGGGACCGCGGGTTTGCTGTACGGATCGAACGCACCATAGTTACCCCCGGTTACATTCATCGGATTAGGAGCCGTTTTAAGGGCTGCTGGTGCGCTTTGGCTTCGCGGGCCGTATTCCGCCTGAGAGGGGACAGGGCCTGCCAGTGGCTCTGAAGCGGGCTCCTGCTGCGTGCCAAACCTCGACTGCATGACACGCTTGATAGCGTTCATGTCCATATCGTCGGGGAATTCGACAATGGAGCCGTCCGGGGCTTCTATTTCAATCGGCATCGGCTTGTCCTATCTTTTGGCCATGCGACATTTGCTTGCCATCGCCCTGTTGATTTCTTTTCCGGCTTTCGCTGCGGACGATCCGCTGAAGGAGACGGGGCCGAATTTCAATGAGCCGTGGCGGCAGGAAGTCCCGTACCCATTGCCGCCCGACTTTGACGAATGCGTCATTGCGGTATGGTCGCCAGAGACAAAGGCTCGCGTCGGCTTCAACGGTCGCGTGTACGCACCGCCGCTTGCGAAGTGGGAGCGGCAAGAAATTCAAGACGGGATGCGCCTTGGCTGGGGTGTCTATCGTCGCTGCCACGATCAACCCGCCTAGAACTTTCCGCCCTTGCTTGCATCCGGCCCGACCGGTTCAAGTTCATCAGTTTCCGGGTTGTATCGAAGGCGGGGGCTCTGTCCTGTTCCACCGGGCGCGCTCTGTTGCGGCGCATATTGGGGCAGTCCGTTCTGCCCGGCGCCGACTATCAATGCGCGGTCTTCATCGGTGAAGATTGACGGGCCTAGTTCTTCGTCAATCCGCTGATAAACCCCGTCGAGCGTTCCGCCCGTATCGCGGTAGTGTCGCCTCATCAAACGTTCTTCATCTTGCTTCCGCTCCAGGATGCGCCGGAAGTTATCCGCAATGAGTTTGTTCCCGCCCGGTGTCTGCATCAGGTTCGGCAAGCTGGTAAGGAACATTTCAACGTCGCGGTCAGACGATGCCCCGGAACCTGTGGCGCGCATCTGCGGGGCCAGGCGGTTTTGAATGGCCCGGACAAGTTCGCCTTGTTCCAGGTTATCCACGCCCTCGATACCGAGAGAGCGAGCGAATTGTCCGGCCCACAATTTCATATTCCCGGTAGCGCCTGTTCCGAACTTCTCCGAAGCGGTAACCATTCGATCAAGGTCCGGGAGCATAGTCCGAAGAGTGCGGACGCCCTCGCCAACATCTGAGATGGCCTGAGCATCCAACTTGGCCAGCTCATCAAATCCCTTATCGTTGAAGGTAACGCTGGTCTGCGGTTTGTTGCTGGATTTCCAGTCCGCGTATGTACCCTGAAAGCCATTATCCACCGCATAGTTATATTCTTGCACAGAGTTCGGCAGGTCGGTCTTCTCCGGTTTCTCGTAAGGAGCATACCCTTCCAGCGGACGCACTGTCCCCTTGGAGCCGATTTGAGCAAGCATGGGCTTACCATCAGGTCCGGTGACTTCCTGGGTTTTGAACGTCTCCGGTTCCTCACCCTGGAGGGCTTTTGCCAAAAGTTCCCCGCGCATTTCCGGCATTGCTTGAGCGAGCCTGATCAGCGTCGGGTCGGCACCGGACCTCTGAAGGATTTCGCCGACCTGCTTCATGCGCTCCTGCTCGGCTTCCTGCTGGCGCTTCTGCATGATGATGTCGCTCGCATCCTGCGCCAGAAATCCAACCGCTTCCCCGACATTTTCGGGATTCTGCCGCTGCGTCTGAGGGCGAATAAAAGAACGCGACGGGACCGGGGCGCTGCTGATCGGCTGCATCCTCTGACCGGGGGCTTCCGAAATGACCGGATTAATATCCCCTTCATTCTTCAACGCTGCCGCAAGTTTTTGGGCAGACGGCTTGGCCGCTGCGGTTGTCGTGCCCATCAATTCGGCTGCAAGATTCCGAAGCGCAAAGGGGTCTCGGTTGCCAAGCATATCGGTCTCCTTAATGTACGGTGGGAACGTTGGTTGCGCCGTACTTCCGGCCCATCTCAACCCAACCGCTGAAGTGCGTTGCCAGTTGTTCGTTTAGAACTTCGAAAAGCTCCGGGAAGTCGCCAGCCATGATGCGATATGCTTCGGCTTGGTCCGCTTCAGTTTCCATGTAGCAAATGAGCGACATGCAAATCGCTAGGAGGTGGGCGGGGTATGCTTGGGCAAGCTGCGCTTTCTCAGCCGGGGTGGCGACGGACAACGCCCTGAAGAATTCCGCCAGCATCACCCGTCCGCTTTCCCGTTCTTCGAAGCCCATTTCCCCTAGTACAACCCGCGCGCAATGGTCAGCGTCCACGGAAACGCCGCGCTCGTTCAAGAATTCTTCAAACCCTCTCGGGCTCAGCAATTCGGACAGGCTCAAGGGTTGTGTGTTCATGCTCGCAATCTAACGTGTTCTTTGAAACGATGTCGTAACGCGTTACGGGGTCGGTCCCCAGCCAATCGTTGATCGACTTCCGAAAAGCCGCGTCGATGGCGTCTAAGCTGTCTGCGTCCATGGCGCGCAAATATCCCAATCCAATCAGGGCCTCGACGTGCTGCGGGCAGAGTTCGAAAGGGCGAACGATGGCGCCCCGCGATTGCCGCTCACGGAACCGCCGCTGTCTTTCTCGGGCTTGTTCCCGCCTGGCTTCATCTACCGTCATTCGGGACCACCTCTCGCGCGCGGGCGCGGAAGGCACGGCCCGGAGAGCCGCCCAATTCGAAAACCGCAGACGGCCCAAAATTTTCTGGGAAAGGTGTCTATTGCTTTCTGCGATGCTCTATTCGGCCATGCCAGGGATGCTGATACGGGAACGATGTGCTGCCGCCCGGCGTCGACACACCCAAAACCAAATGCCACCGCAACTTTTTTTTCTTCGTTAAGGTTGGGCATGGCGTCACCCTTGGCCGCCATCGAGGGGGGGAAGGGTGTTTTTTATATTGGGGTGTGAAATCGTACCCCTTATTGAAAGGCGGTAGATCGGCGGATCATTCGCGCCCCTTCCGCCAGGGTGCAGGCATTCGATAAAGCCTAGTTCCGTCAGAGCATCGCGGGCGGCTCGATATCGGGGCTTGGTCCAGTTGAAACGCCCCGCTGTCGCGTTCGCCAAGGGAAAGGGCTTTTCCGGGTTCCATCCGTGGATGGCCCGCAAGGTACTTAGCAATAAATAGGCGTCACCGTGACCGTTAAGGGCGGCCATCTCGTCTAGGTGTACCCCAGCCATCGCACTCCCTCCCGATGCATAAAGCCGCCCCTGGCCTCGGTATCCCCAAACACTTTTGGCGGTCTTGACCACTTCTCGGTCATCCAGGGGCTCGGGCAGGGCGGCGTTGAATTTTCGCGCCTCACCTAGAAGGGGTGCGAAATCGTACACCTTCAGCCCAATGGTTCGCAGGAAGTCAAAAAGGTCACGGTTTCGGCTTCCAATTCGAACGCTTTCAGGGGCGGTTTTGAAAGGGCTGTGTGCGTCTTGGCGGGCTATTGAGTCCGCCATGACCGGCAATCTGCCCAGGTCGCTCCAATCGCCTTGAATGAGCCTGTAGTCCCCGCCACACTTGTCCGACGATGCCGGGCGGCGGGAAGGCGGCAAGACGGCCAACCCATCGCCTAGAACGTCAATCGGGACATCGCTACCGAAGGGCTTTATCCGTCGTGTTTCGCCAGCGTTGCGATAGTACAAATGCCAACCGCCGGACGGTGTTTGCGCTATCAACCGGGTGTCACCAAAGGTATGAATCGCGGCATCCAATTGGACCGGATCGGGGCTATCGACATCGACAATTGATAGCCTGGATCGGGGACCGCAAGTTACCGCCGCGTTAGCGTTCGCGAAGCGTGGTTTTTGCAACAGCTTCGAAACTGCCTGGACGGTCAGTCGCTCGCCATTGGCCACCATTGGCTTGGAGGGAATGTCCCGGCGTGTCGGCAGAACGGGGACGCCACGCGCCCCCAGTTCCGGCGCTATTTCCTGAAACGCACCACCCATTAGCCGCCCCCGAACAGATCCGCCTGCGGGCCTTGAGATTCGCGGCGGCGCACTTCGCGCAGAATGTCTTGCGGCTTCGGACTGTCATGCAGTGGATAGAAGATACTCGCCAAGACCGAGCAAAGCGCCCCGTCGTACTCCTGGATCTCCGCGTTATCCGTGTTCCGTATAAAGTCCCGGAAACGCCTGTCATGGATGATTTCGGACAATTTCCATGCGCGAAGTGCTACCGCCGTTCGTTGATCAGGGTCGAAAGGTGATAGATCTCGGATGGCCAACAAAAAGCGATTCAACGGGGTATCGCCGAAGCGGTAATTCGTCACATTCCCGGCATCGTCCTCAATTGCGAAGCCCGGCGGATCGGTCTTCAGCATGCTGGCAACGAAACCCTGGCCAGCCGCCGCCGACGTGCCCACCTCCATCGCGCATTTCAGCAATTCAACGGGAACGGCGGGAATTGGATCGGGCATAACCCAGTCTTCTGGAAGGGGCATCATGCTTCACCACCTTCCGACAGCGGGGCTACTTTCGAACGCAAAATATATCTGGCGTGATGTCCGGGAAAATCTCCATCGTGCGACTCGGTAACTGTCTCGATTTCCAGCCCGAATTCATGCCGCAGGTCGTGGACGTATGCGCTCCATCGGGGGCCGGGGTGATCGATTGGCGTGCAACCGGCGTCGCCGGCCTCATAGAGATTACGCAGTGCCCACCCTTCGCGGCCGTATGGGCCGATGGTTCGAATTTCTCGGCCCTGTTCATCCAGGACACGGCACTTGTACATATTCGGGGTTTTAGGCATAGTGGCTTACTCCAAAAGTTGCCTGCGAATGAGAGTTCAGCCCGCCCCGTCGCCGTCGAAAGCTGGGGCGGGTTTCGCATGTAAGGGGGGTTAGGCGGCCTCGCCGCAGATAGGAGCTAGGAAGCCGCGCGGGCGCTCTTCCTGCCATGTGGAAACCTCGTCGGAGTACCAGCCGATACGGCCAGGACTGACTTGGACAGGTTCCGGGAAATCACCGTTTCGAACCCAACGGCGCAAAGTCTTCGGCGTCACACCACCAGCGGCGGCGCAGACGGCACTAACGGAAAGGATTTTTCGCATAAGGTCATCCGTTTTTGCGTGCCCCGTCACAGCGGGGAATAGCCGGATATAACCTTATTTTTATTTTTAATTCCAATGCCTTATCGGGGGGATAAATAGCAATTAGTCCCCCGGAATGGGCTGAGGCGTGCGTCGCCTTATTCGTCATCGCCCTCTATCGAGGCATCGATTTGTGACGCCAATTCACTCCGCACTGCTTGCCGGTATTTCGCTAAATTTCGGTACTCTCTAACCGTGGCCTCATCCACGCCGACTGAATGCGCTACTGCGAACGGTTTAACGTCCGTTATCCATCCATCGCCAGTCAGGTTGACTTTGAAATTCCCGGAAACCTCAACCTCCACGGCACGCTTCTGCGCTTCCGTTAGATCCTGGATTTTCTCTTGGCTACTCTTCCCGGTCAGCGTTTCGAGCGCTTCCAGCAGCGAGGGCGGCGGCGGGAGTTCCTTTTCGACATATTCTTTCAGAAGGGCCAGGGCGTCCGGCATACCGGCCCCTTTCGGCGGTGCTCCCCTCCTCCCCTGGCGAGCGTGGGCGGCCTTTGCCAGAGCGTCGGATCGGGCGTTCAACTCCATGAGAATATCCACCGATATAGGGTCATATCGGAGCAACAGCTTTTGCCGGTCATCCAACTGACTGTACTTTTTCTCAGCCATGCAGCTTGACCACCTTTCCTCCTGAATTCTCTTCCCCTGCAAGGATGGCATCCAGCCGACTGCCCCATACTGTCAGGGCCGCGCGCTTCTCGCTGCGGTATTCGTAAAGGTCATAGTGCCGGCCCGTGACTGTCCTATCCGTATGGTTCAGCACGCGCTCGACAACGAAACGGGACACGCCGCACCCCTCCCCCGTCATGTGTGTAGTTGCGGATCGACGCAGGTCATGCGGGCTGAAGTGCTCTAGTCCGAAATACTCGCTGCGGCCCAGGGCATGAGAGAGAGATGATTGCCGCATCGGCTTGCCCGGTCGTATCGACGGGAATGCAAATGCGCTATCCCCTGCCAGTTTCTTGGCCTGATTCAGAATAACGACTGCCTGTTTGGAAAGAGGGACTTCATGCGCCCTGCCGTTCTTCGACCGTTCGGCCGGCAATGTCCACAAGGGACGCTCTTCTTCTGCCCAGTCCGGCGAGAGTTCCGACCACCGCAAGCCAACCACTTCGCCGGGGCGTTGAGCCGTGACCAGTATCAGCCGAAGCGCAAGGCGGCTTGCTTCGGTTATCTTCGCCCCCTCGCCTGCCATCGGCCACAAAGTGCGGATCTCGTCATCCCCTAGAACACGGTCGCGGGCACGCTCTTTCGATGGCTTTTTGACCTCGTGACAAGGGTTCACGTCCATATCCACGACGTCGCCACCGATGGCCCATGAGTACATTTTGCGGACAATCTCTAAGACTCGATTCGCCTGGATCGGAGACGTTGCCGCGATTTTCCGCAGCAAGTCGTTGACGTCGCGGCGGGTGATATCATTGGCCCGGCGCGTTCCCCACTTTGGGCGAACATGCAGTTTTAGCGCCGCCTCGTCTTTTTTCCACGAGCGTTTGCGCGGGGCCGGTATCGCAGTCTTACGGCCTGCCTCAGATATCCATGGGTCGGGGCTTCCCGCCTCTTCCCAGCGAACGAAATCCGGTCCCTTGGCATATTCGCTGATGTAGAGGTCCGCCAATTCGTTGACAGTATCGGCCCTCAATCTGGCCTGCTTGTCCGCCGCTGGATCACTCCCTTTAGCAACGTCCCGCAAAAAGTCTTTCGCCTGTTCGCGCGCATCGCCAAGACCGAGAGACGGATATGTGTTGAAAGTGTGCCGCTTCTTCACGCCGCCGTCATTGCGATACATCACTTGCCACGCCATTCGGCCACCGGCAGACACCCGTAAGCCGAAACCGGGTGTGCCTTCATCCCAATAATCAATCTGCCCCTTCTCAGGTGGGCGGATTGTTCCTAGCGTCCTGGCGGTCATTTTCAGCTTCGGCACCGGCTATTCCCTTTCAGGTACCACATAGGTACCAGCACGCAGTATCCAGTATGATTTTTCATGACCCATAATGTCCCCTTCGAAAAACCTATAATATCTGCGGAATACCATAATTCTATAGGGACGGCACGGGACATTTTAGGTCAATGCGGGAATAAGAGCAATCGGCTGTTAACCGATCGGTCCGGGGTTCGAATCCCTGCTCCGGAGCCAGTTTGAAACGGGCCGGTCCTTCTTGGACCGGCCCGTTTTCTATTCCCGCCGACAATTCCATCCCGACCCTCCCGAAACGGCATGTTTCCTTTTCTGCGCCTTTCGACCACCCCGTGCCGATGGTAGGAAACAGTCGAACAAGAACCGGACACGATCGCCACGGGAGGCCCCATATGAAGACCTATAAACTCGCCGCCATTCCGGGCGATGGTATCGGGACCGAGGTCGTCGCGGCCGGCGTCACGGTGCTGGATGCGCTGGCCGCACGCGACGGCGGGTTCCAATTCGCCACCGACCATTTCGATTGGGGCGGCGACTATTATCTGAAGCACGGCCGGATGATGCCAGAAGACGGGCGCGACCAAATCAAGAATCACGACGCCATTCTTTTCGGTTCCGCAGGCCATCCGGATATCCCCGACCATATAACCCTTTGGGGCCTGCGGCTGGCGATCTGCCAGCCCTTCGACCAATACGCCAATGTGCGCCCCACCCGCGTCCTGCCCGGCATCACCTCGCCCTTGCGGAATGTCGAGGACAAGGAGCTAGACTGGGTCATCGTGCGCGAGAATTCCGAAGGGGAATATGCCGGCGTAGGCGGGCGCGTGCACCAGGGGTCACCGCTGGAAGCCGCCACCGATGTCACCATGTTCACCCGCGCGGGTGTCGAGCGCATCATGCGCTATGCCTTCAAGCTGGCCCAGTCCCGCCCCCGCAAGCTGCTGACGGTCGTCACCAAGTCCAACGCCCAGCGCCACGGCATGGTGATGTGGGACGAAATCGCCGTCGAAATCGCCAAGGAATTCCCGGACGTCACCTGGGACAAAATGCTGGTCGACGCCATGACCATGCGCATGGTGATCAAACCGGAATCCATCGACACCGTGGTCGCGACCAACCTGCACGCGGATATTCTGTCGGACCTTGCCGCCGCATTGGCCGGATCGCTGGGAATCGCGCCGACCGCGAACCTGAACCCGGAACGGCAATTCCCCTCCATGTTCGAACCGATCCACGGCTCGGCTTTCGACATCATGGGCAAGGGAATCGCCAATCCGGTCGGCACTTTCTGGTCCGCCGTCATGCTGCTGGAGCATCTGGGCGAAGCCAAAGCGGCCGGTCGATTGATGACGGCGATCGAACGCGTCACCGCCGACCCGCGCTATCACACACCGGATCTTGGCGGCGAAGCCAGGACGGATGACGTGACCGAAGCAGTGATCGACGCGATTCGCGGGTCGAACGACTGACCCTTCCGGCCCCCCCCCGGCGAACAGACAAAAAGCGCGAACAAACAAAAAGAAGGCCGCTGGACCAGGTCCGGCGGCCTATCAGTCTTGGGTAGGGAAAAGGTACGGAAAAGAAAACTCAAAGCTTGCAGGTGTTCATCCCGACGATCCGGTAAAGCGGGCAGAACCGGAAAATTGACGTGGCGACGAAGACGACGCCAACGGCAATCGCGCCGTATTTGAAGCCGGCAGTCTGCCAAAGGGCCAGTTCGGTGACGAACGGCACGACGATAAGGACCAACCCCAGCACCAGGCGCAGGATACGGTCGACCTTGCCGACATTCTGAATCATTTGATGAACTCCCACCGTGTGTTCGATGGGGGATTTATGCGCCGCCGTTTCGGACAAGTCGGTGACATTGTCACGTAGCGCCGGTTTTTTTCGGGAAAAAGGCCTAGGCGGTTCCGTAGGCCCGCAGAAACAGGCGCACGGCACTGGACACGGTGCGGCTGATTTCCGCGGATTCGGGCGTTTCCATGACACCGAAGAGGATCTTTTTCGCCAAATTGCCCTGAGCGAGATTCAGGAAATGGGCGGCCGCCAATTCCGGTTCGCCATTCAGGTCCAAGCGGCCGGCCGCCTCCTGCCGTTGCAAATACGCGGCAAACCGGGCGATGCCGTTCGCCGGCCCGGCCTCATAGAAGGCGTGGCCGACCTCTGGAAATTTTTCCGCGGCACCGATGACCATGCGCAAAAGCTGAATGTGATCGGGTTCGACCATCATTCGAACGAACCGCTCGCCGATCCCCTGCAAGGATTCCGCAAGGTCGGCCCCGTCCGACAAATCGTTGCAGATGCGTTCCGCCGCCTCGGCCTTATCCGCGATGACAAGGTCACGGAACAAGGCCTCCTTGTTTTCGAAATAGACATATAGCGTCCCTTTCGAAACGCCCGCGACCTGCGCGATCCGGCCCATGCTGGCCCCGGCGAATCCTTCGGAACGGAACACGGACCGCGCCCCGTCCAATATGGCCCGCCGCTTATCCGATTCTTCGGCCGTTCCGGCCTGCCCCGCTTTAGGCCCTTGGTCCAATAAATGTGTGGTCATATCGCTTTCCCGCCCGCCAGGGCCTTTTCAAACTTACGTGCCACCGGCGTCTGCTTCTCTAAACCTTGTCACCGCTCGGATAGTACCGCACGGGCGAATAATCAGGGCCCCAGCTTCGTACCTATTCAGCCTCGCACCATGCCTGGTTCGCACCATGCCTAGGTCGCACCATGCCGGATTCGCACCCGTATGGCCGTCGGCAAAATTTTGGTCACCAAAGTATTGACCGAACCGTTCAGTCAACACTATCTAAATGGGGTGACCGAACCGTTCGGTCAATATTATTCAGGAAAGTCATTATGAATTGGACACCCCCATCGCCGGTCCGGAAAACAGAGGATCGGCAAAGCCGGGCTCAACCGGCGAAAGGCTCGGATGCCGGGCCGAAGGTTGACCCGGAACCGGGACGCGATGCCGCCCCTCGCGCTGCGGCACCCTCCCCCGACCGTATCGGGGGCGATCAGGATGCGTCGCCCGAGGCATCCGGGGAACTTCCCCATGTGGCACTGCCCCCAGCGGATACCACGCCAATTAGGGTACAGGCCCGGCCTGAGGTAGATCCGGCCACTTCCGGCACCGAGCCCGATGACGGCGCGGAAGAGCCCAAGAAAAAAGCCGGTCCCCTGCGCAAGGTCATCCGCCTGCTCGTTCTGGCCGCCCTGCTCTGCTTCGCCGGCTATGAAGGATATTCCTGGTGGACGGTCGGCCGATTCATCGTTGCGACGGACGACGCCTATGTCGGCGCGGACATGTCCGTGCTGTCCTCCAAGGTTACCGGTTATGTCGATGCCGTCCCGGTGCAAGAGAACCAATATGTCCGGGCGGGTGACGTCATCGCCCGGATCGAAGATGGCGACTATCGGCTCGCGGTGCAGGCGGTCGAGGACAAGATCGCCGTTCAACAGGCCACCGTGGCCCGGATCGACGTCCAGACGATCGCGGCGCAAAACGCGGTTCGTGAGGCTTTGGCCGGTATCGAAAGCGCCAGGGCCGAGTTGGACCGCGCGAATGCCGCCTATCAGCGCCTGGCGAAACTGGCGAAAACCAATTTCGCCAGCAGGCAGGCGGAAGACGACGCCCTGGCCGCCCGCGACAAGGCGCGCGCCGCCCTCAACGCCGCCCGGGCGCAGCATGCCACGGCCGAATCCGATATTTCGGTCTTCGACGCGCAACGGGTTGAAGCGGAACGCAGCCTGAACGGGTTTCAGACCGAATTGGCCCAGGCGCAACGCGACCTGCAATACACGGTCATCCACGCCCCGGTCGACGGCGCCGTCGGCAACAAATCCGTCGAGGTCGGCCAACTGGTTCAACCGGGGACGCGGCTGGCCGCCATCGTGCCGCTGCGCGACATCCATATCGACGCAAACTTCAAGGAAACGCAGCTTGCCGGCCTGCATCCCGGGACGCCGGTCGACATCACCGTCGACGCGTATCCGGATCACGTCTTCAAAGGCGCGGTGGAGAGCATCTCGCCCGCGTCGGGATCGCTTTTCAGCCTGCTGCCGCCGGAAAACGCGACAGGAAACTTCACCAAGATCGTCCAGCGCCTGCCGGTTCGGATCCGACTGACCCCGAATGAGGAAGGCGGCGTGGAAGAAAACACGGCTGAAGCGGTCTTGCGGCCCGGCATGTCCGTGGTGGTCAGCTTCGACAGCCGCGGCGGCAAATAAGGGTTTCGCGGCATGACCGGCGCCCCGCCCGTTGAGGACCCACCGATATCGCCCCGAAAACTCATCGCCTTTCTGGCCATGGTCGTGGGCATGTTCATGGCGATTTTGGATATCCAGATCGTCTCCGCCTCCCTGACGGATATCCAGGCGGGTTTGTCGGCAAGCGCCGATGAGATTTCCTGGGTGCAGACCGCCTATCTGATCGCCGAGGTCGTGATGATCCCCCTGTCGGGTTTTCTCTCGCGCGCCTTTTCGACCCGGTGGCTCTTCGCCTTTTCGGCGGCCGGTTTCACCGCGACCAGTTTCCTTTGCGCGACGGCGAGCTCAATCGACGAGATGATCGTCTACCGGGCGCTGCAGGGTTTCATCGGCGGCGGAATGATTCCCGCGGTCTTCGCGGCCGCCTATACGGTGTTCCCGCGCAGCAAGCAGCCCATCGTTTCGCCTATGATCGGGCTTGTCGCGACCCTAGCGCCGACCATCGGCCCCACCATCGGCGGCTATCTGACGGAGCTGTTTTCCTGGCACTGGCTGTTCCTGATCAACATCGTGCCCGGCATTCTGGTCACCGTCGCGACCATCGCATTGGTGGATTTCGACGAGCCGGACCTGACGCTTCTGAACCGGTTCGACTGGATCGGTCTGCTTTCCATGGCGGGGTTTCTGGGCAGCCTTGAATTCGTGCTTGAGGAAGGCCCTGGCGACGACTGGTTCGACGACGGGATGATCCTCGCCTTTTCCGCGTTCTGCGCCGCCTGCGCCCTGGTCTTCTTCGTCCGGGCCTTCACAGCGAAGGAGCCGATCGTCGACCTTCGCGCCTTTGCGAACCGGAATTTCGCGACAGGGGCCTCTTTCGGTTTCGTCATGGGGATCGGCCTGTATGGGCTGACCTATCTATACCCCCTCTACCTCGCCCAAGTGCGCGGCTATTCCGCCCTGATGATCGGGGAAACGATGTTCGTCACCGGCATCTGCATGTTCCTGACCGCCCCTTTCGCCGGCCGCCTAGCCGCGAAGATCGACCCCCGCATCATGGTCGCCGTGGGATTCCTGGGCTTCGGATTGGGCACCTGGGAAGCTTCGAAAATCACCGCTGAATGGGATTTCTGGGAATTGTTCGTTCCCCAGGTTTTGCGCGGATGTTCCTTGATGCTGTGCATGGTGACGATCACGAACCTGTCGCTGGGCACCTTGCCGTTGTCGGCGGTGAAGAACGCATCCGGCCTGTTCAACGTGATGCGCAATCTGGGCGGCGCGGTCGGCCTTGCGGTGATCAACACGATCCTGAACGACCGGTTGGACCTGCATCTGTTCCGCCTGAAGGAAAATCTGACCTGGGGGAACGAAACGGCGGAAGGCACGCTGGCCACCATCACACAAGGGTTCGCCGGCCTGGGTTCCCTTGCCGATACGGCTGCCTTGAAGCAGATGTCCCTGATGGTGCGTCAACAGGCCAATGTGATGGCCTTCGCCGACGTTTTCCTGGCGATGACCGTGATCTTCGTCGTTCTGGTCGCGGCGACACCCTTGATGCGGCAGGCCAAGGCAGGCGGCGGCGGTGGCGGACATTGACGGGGCAGCCCACGCGTCGGTTCACATCTGACTTGCCGTTTCGACGGCTGCCTTTCACCCCCGCATGCGGGTAGTTTCGGGGTCGAACACCATGATCGCGCCCGAAAAGACCGGAGCCCCGAATGCCACGGAAAGAGATCGCCCCGCGAACAGAAAACACCTTGCCCGAACTGCTGGAGGCGGACGCGCCCGCTTCCGTTCGGGCGATCTATAACGGGCTGCGCCAAGGCGCGGCAACACCGATCGCCGCCCTTATCTGGCGGCATATCGCAACACATCCCGGCATGCTCGAGGCCTGCTGGACCGTCCTGGAGCCGCTTTTCGCCGACGGCGCCCTGCCCGACGCCGCCTGGCGCGCCGCCGGGGCCGCGTCGCCCAGACACCTGCTTCCGAAAGTGGCCCCGCGGGCCCGCCCCCTGCTGGGCATCACGCCGGAGGACGCGGCAACCATCCAGGCACTGGCCGAAGCCTATAACCGCGCCAATCCGGTAAACATGCTGGGTGTAAAAGTCCTGCTTGCCCGCCTCGACAGCGACCAACCGCCGGAAGCGGCGCCCACCGCCGGGGACCGGTCACCGCCGCCCGCGATTACGCGCGCCATCCCGCCCATGACGGCGCCGGCGGATATGGACCCGGCGGTGCGGTATTTGCTGAACGATCTGCGATTTGGGGATACCGCGCGATTGGACCCGGTTGTGCCGAGCCTGTACCGGCACCTGACCGGCTGGCCCGCCTATCTGGGTATTTTGCATATCGGCCTGGAACCGCTGTTCCGCGACGGCACCATGGCCGCCGCCGTTGCGCGCGTCGAACGGGCAATGGACGAAGAAGCGTCCCGGCTGGCGCGCCGGATCGCCCCGCTTCCCAAACTTGCCGGAGAAACCGAATTACAGGAAACCATGCGCCGCTTCGCCGGCGGCGTCATTCCGATGATGATCATCGTCGGCCGTGCCATCGCGGACCAACTGGAGTGACTTTGGCCACGAAAAAGGGCCGGGCGAATACCGCCCGACCCCTTTAACGCAACACTTCAAAAAGTTATTTGAACTTCTTGATTTCACCCGATTGTAGGCGGGACATATAGCTTTCCAGCTCCCGCTTCACGACCGGCATCAGGAAGTAGAGCCCGATGATGTTGACGACCGCCATCGCGAAGATCGCGGCGTCGGAGAAGTCGATCACCGGGCCGAGATTGGCGGCCGCACCGATGACGACGAAGATGCAGAAGATCACCTTGAAGACGATTTCCTTGCTCTTCCCTTCGCCAAACAGATAAGTCCAGGCCTTCAACCCGTAATAAGACCAGGAAATCATGGTCGAGAAGGCGAAGAGAACCACCGCCAGAGCCAGCACATACGGGAACCAGCTGATCGCGGATCCGAACGCCGCCGACGTGAGGCCGACACCCGATACGCCGCCGATCGTTGCGATCGAGCCGCCTTCGACAATGTAGTTGCCCGTCGCCGGATCGACCATCAACTGGCCGGTGATGACGATGACCAACGCGGTCATGGTGCAAATCACGACCGTATCGATGAACGGCTCCAACAGGGAAACCAAGCCTTCGGTGATCGGCTCCTTCGTCCGCACCGCGGAGTGCGCGATGGCCGCCGAACCGACACCGGCTTCGTTCGAGAACGCCGCCCGCTTGAAGCCCTGGATCAACGCGCCGACGAAGCCGCCGGCAACGCCGAGGCCCGTGAAGGCGCCTTCGAAGATCTGGCCGAAAGCCCAACCGATCTGATCGAAATTCACCGCCAGAATGACCAAGGCGGCTGCGACATACATGACGCCCATGAAGGGAACCACTTTTTCCGTCACACGCGCGATGGACTTCAGGCCGCCAACGATAACGGCGAAGACAACCAGAGCAAAGATCACGCCCGTGATCCAGCCGGGATAGCTGCCGACGATACCGGAAATCTGCTGATGCGCCTGGTTCGCCTGGAACATGTTCCCGCCACCGAGCGCGCCGAGGATACAGAAGATGGCGAACATCACCGCGAGCACCTTGCCGCCGGGAATGCCGCGTTCGGCGAACCCTTTGGTCAGGTAGTACATCGGACCGCCCGAGACGGTTCCGTCCGCGTATTCGTTACGGTATTTGACGCCCAGCGTGCATTCCGTGAATTTCGAGGCCATGCCCATCAGGCCGGCCAGGATCATCCAGAAAGTCGCGCCCGGCCCGCCGATCCCGACGGCAACCGCCACACCGGCGATGTTGCCCAGGCCCACCGTGCCGGAAAGCGCCGTCGCCAGGGCCTGGAAGTGACTGACTTCCCCGGCGTCGTTCGGGTCGGAATAATCGCCCTTCACCAGCGAGATCGCGTGCTTGAACCCGCGAAACTGGATGAAGGCAAAGTACAACGTGAAGACCGTCGCGGCCACGACCAACCACCCGACAATCCAGGGGAAGGACGTTCCCGGGAAAGGCGAGAAAATCAGACTGACGAACCAGCCCGTCGACGCCGCGAAAATTTCGTTCACTGTTTCGTCGACCGTGGCCGCCTGGGCGACGGAAGACGACAGCAGCAGCGCCACTGCGGCGCAGAGCAGGTTCGGCCAACTTTTTATCGTTTTGAAGGTCATATCTTTGCTCCCCATCAAGGCACGATCGTGCACGGCACGGGCGACGATTGTGCCAACGCCCCCGCAACTGAACCGAAAAGCCGGGATGCAATGCCCGGCCCGCCCGTCCGGCCGATGATGATCTGGGAAGCCCCCGCTTCCTCAGCCACCGCGCCCAAGGTCTCGGCGACATGGCCGTATCGAATGGAGGTTTCGACGCTGACGCCGGTGGCGCTCAGCTTCTTCACCACCGGATCGATGATGGATTCCTTCGCACGTGAGAGTTCCTCTTTGCGCCTGGCATGCCGTTCTTCGATTTCTTCCGGCGTCAGGAAGCTGTAAGGCGACCATTCCAACACGTGCACGATGATGACCGACGCACCCGACAGCTTCGCTAGATTCATTGCGAAGTCGACTGCACGCTCACCCGCAGAGCTCGGATCGAACCCCACCACAAGTACGTTTGCCATTCCTTTTCCCCTACCCGTAAATCCAAAACATTTACGAAAGACGCTATCTTAATACCGCGCAAGAGAAATTACGAAACAATGACAACACTCTCTTTTTGAGAATGATTCCCAAAAACAGTGTAAGTCATGGTTGTAGTAGGGATTAGCAGCTCAATCCGTATAGGACGGCAACGGGGCTTCCGTGATTCGAAATTCCACCATCAGCTTCGCGTATTCGGTCGTAGCCTCGAATCGTTTCAGCCCTTCGTTGAAAGCCGCGATGATTTCGGGCCCTTCCGGATGGTCTTTTGCTATGATCAACCGTCCTTCGATTTCCGCGGTCAGGTTGGATTTGAGAAATTCTTCCGGCGGCACGCCGATTTCGGCAATGCTTGCGGCCGCCTGATCCCTGCCGGCCAATGTCACGTCGACCCTGCCGACATGCAGCATGGAAAAACATCCCACCAGATCGGCGGCGCGCAGCAGGGTGATTCTGTTTTCCAGAAGCAGCTTGCGGATCGAATCCGGCGCCGCGAAATCGAAGGGAAGACAGAATGTCAGCCCTTCCACAGCCCTGGGATCGTTCAGATCGACGATCCGGCGGCCTGTTCCGGACCATTGCCAGCCGCTATCAATCTTGGTGAAGATCGGGTTCGAAAACAGAAACTGTTCCTGGCGTTCCGGCGTGACGATGTAGGGAAAGGCGGCGTCCACCTGCTTTTCCTGCGTCAACACACCGACCCGGTTCCACGGCCGCCATATCACAGAGTCCACCTGGACGCCGGCCAATTGGAAGGCCCGCATCACGACCCGCGTGGCGAACCCGCCATAGGCCAGTTCCTCGTCCGTATAAGGGGGGTATGCGTCCCCTGTCGCCAACGAGACATGCAAGTCCTCCCCCCAAGCGGTCCCCGCCGCGCAGATCAGAAAAAGCAGGAAAATCCCCCGAACGGTGGTCAAATGCCGCCCCTTTCGCTGCCGCGTGAACGATTGGATGGATGATCATTCTATACACTGAGTGGCGGCCAGCTCATGAATTTTTCCCAACACACACAATGGGTTCCCGGCCGGCGACGGCTCCACTTCCCGGCACGAATTAGTGCGATCTTCGATAGATCGGCGTCCCGGCCGGTACTTAGTGATGACGATCCCGGTTGACCTGCATCATACCAAACCGGCCAATCAGGCTATAGTTTCCATGCGGGAAGGCCGGGGCGATATCGGGATGCAGACATGGGCCCGCCGCCGTGTTTAGGCTGTGGCGATAAAACGATTGGTTATTTTGGTGCGGGACGAAAAAGACATGGGGATCGAGCGGACCGGCAGTCCCGAAAGCGAGCGTCGCGCGGTCGCGCTTTCTGCGCGCGGCCTGACCAAGACCTATGTTATGGGCGAGGTCGAGGTCCGTGCGTTGATCGAAGTCGACCTGGATCTTTACGAGGGCGAATTCGTCGTTCTGCTTGGCCCGTCCGGCAGCGGAAAGTCGACCTTGCTGAACATATTGGGCGGGTTGGATGTGCCGACCGCGGGCGAGGTTCTGTTCCGGGGACGGGATATCGACGGCAGTTCCAGCGCCGCCCTAACCCGCTATCGGCGCGACCATGTCGGATTCGTCTTCCAATTCTACAATTTGATCCCCAGCCTGACGGCGCGCGAAAACGTCGCGCTGGTGACCGAAATCGCCCGCGATCCCTATAAGCCCGAGGAAGCGCTTGCGCTTGTCGGCCTGGGCGGACGCCTGAATCACTTTCCCGCCCAATTGTCGGGCGGTGAGCAACAGCGCGTCGCCATCGCCCGCGCCATTGCGAAACGGCCCGACATACTGCTATGCGACGAACCGACGGGGGCGCTGGACAGCGAAACCAGCATGCTGGTCCTGGAAGCCCTGGAACGCGTGAACCGCGAATTGGGCACGACGACCGCCGTCATCACCCACAATGCCGTCATCGCCGAAATGGCTGACAGAACCTGCAGGCTCGCCGACGGGCGGATCGTTTCTATCGAGCGGAACGAGACCCGCAAATCCTCGCGGGAGATGACATGGTAGGCCTGCTCTCCGCGATGAACCGGAAGCTTCTGCGCGACCTGTGGCGTTTGCGCGCCCAGGCCCTGGCCATCGCCTTGGTCATCGCGTCGGGCGCGGCGCTGCTGATCACATCGCTGACGACGGAAGAAGCCCTGCGCGAGACGACGGACGCCTATTACGAACGCAACCGCTTGGCGAATGTCTTCGCCGGCCTGACCCGGGCGCCGCAGCGGCTGATCCATCGCATCGAGACGATCCCCGGCGTCCGGCAGGCGGAAACGCGGATCGTCGACCTCGCCACGGTCGATTTCGCCGATTTCCCGGAACCGGTGACCGCGCGGATCGTTTCGCTGCCCGCACAGGGCGATCCCGCCCTGAACCGGATCGTCCTGCGGCGCGGCCGACTGCCCGTTCAGGGCCGGGAGGACGAGGCCATTCTGGGCGAGCGTTTCGCCCAAGCGCACGGCATCGCGCTGGGCGGCACCGTATCGGTCCTGATGGAGGGCCGCAAACGCGAGGTGACCGTTGTCGGCATCGCCCTGTCGCCCGAGTTCATCTACCTGATCGGACCCGGCGCAATCATGCCGGACGACGAACGCTATGGCGTATTGTGGATGAACCGCGAGGTGATGGAAGTCGCCTATGACATGAAAGACGCCTTCAACGAGGTCTCCCTAACCCTGACGCGCGGCGCCGACCCGGACCCGGTGATCGACGCCCTGGACACGCTGTTGGCGCGCTACGGCGGCGCGGGTGCCTATGGGCGGGATCTGCAATTGTCCAACCGCTTCGTTCAGAACGAGATCGAGCAGCAGCACACGATGGCGATCACCCTGCCGGCGATCTTCATGGCCGTCGCCGCCTTTCTGACGAATATGATCATGGGCCGGGTGATCATGATGGAGCGCGAGGAGATCGGCCTGTTCAAGGCCTTCGGATACAGCACCGCCGCCGTCGGGTGGCATTACTTGAAAATGGTGCTGGCAATCACCGGTTTGGGCATCCTTGTCGGCGCGGCGGTCGGCAGCTGGCTGGGCCGCTTCAACATGACGCTCTATGCAGAAGTCTTCCAATTCCCCTTCCTGGTCTACCGTCCGGGCCCGCAGGCCTATGCCATCGCGGCGCTGGTCTGTCTTGCCGCCACGGTGGCCGGCAGCGCCGTCGCCCTGCGCCGCGCCATCCTGTTGCCGCCGGCGGAAGCGATGCGCCCCCCGGCCCCGCCGGTCTATAAAAGGTCCCGCTTCAGCACCAGCGCCCTCGCCCGCTGGATGGACGAGCCGACGCGCATGATCCTTCGCAGGCTGGCCCGATGGCCGCTGCAGACGGGTTTCTCCTTGTTGGGGATCGCGCTTTCACTCGCCGTTCTGGTCCTGGCGATGCAATGGGGCGACTCCGTCGACAAGATGGTCGACGATCAGTTCTACCGGGCCAATCATCAGGATGCGACCGTCTCGCTGTTCGAAGCCGCGCCGCTGCGCGTTCTGAACGACGCGGCCGCCTTGCCGGGCGTGATCGTGGCCGAGGGCCAGCGCGGGGTTACCGCGCGCATCCGCTTCCGCAACATCTCGCGCCGGCAAGGCATCATCGGGCAAATGGACGGCGCCACGCTGTCCCCGCTGCACGATGCCAACAAGGGGCCCTTGCCGGTCCCGAAGGGCGGCGTGGCGATTTCCACCACCATGGCCGACATTCTGGGCGTCCGGCGCGGCGACACCGTCACCTTGGAAATTCTGGAAGGGCGGCGGCCGGTCGTTCAAATACCCGTCGTCGAGACATTCGAGACCTATATCGACACGCCGATCGTGATGCATCTGGACACGTTGAGCGACTTGATGCTTGAGAGTCCGCGGATCAACACCATTCTGGTCCGTGTCGATCCGGCCTTGAAGGCTGAATTCCTGGCCGCCTTGAAGGAAACGCCGAAAATCGGTTCCGTCGGCTTCCGGCAGGCGGTGATCGACATGTTCTATGCCACCGTGGACAGGAACCTGAACATTTTCATCGGCATCTTCACGGTGTTTTCCTGCACCCTGGCCTTCGGGGTCATCTACAACACGCTTCGCATCGCCTTGGCGGAGCGGTCGCGCGAATTGGCGACCTTGCGGGTGCTGGGCTTCGGCCGCGGTGAGATTTCCTACATCCTGTTGGGCGAAACCGGCATTCTGGCGGTCGCCGCCGTGCCGGTCGGCATCCTCTGCGGCGCCATCCTGTCATGGTATATCGCCGAACAGTTCGCGACGGAATTGTTCCGCGTCCCCCTGATCATCCGGCACGAAACAGCCGGCTTGGCCACGGTCATCATTCTGGCCACCGTCGCCGTCTGCGCCCTTATCGTGCGCCGGCGGTTGGATAATCTCGACCTGATCGCCGTCCTGAAGACGCGGGAGTAGTTTCATGAAAGCGGCTTTGTTCCGAATTGTATTCTAGGGCGTCATCATCGCGATACTGATCGCGGGTTTGATTTATGCCTTTATTCCCAGACCTTTGGCGGTCGACCTTGCAGCAATACAGAAGGATCGTATCACCGTCGCCGTCACCGATGAGGGCAAGGCCGAGGTTCGCGAAATTTACCGTATCACCGCGCCCGTGGCCGGCCGCCTGATGCGGGTCGGGCTGGAAGTCGGCGACACGGTGAAGGCAGGCGCGACCGAACTGGCCCGGATAGAACCCTCCGCGCCGGTGTTCCTGGATGTCAGGACGGAGGCCGAGGCCCGCGCGGCGGTGGAAGTCGCGAAAGCCGCGAAGGCGCTGGCCGACGCGGAATGGAAACGCGCCCAGGCGGAAGAAGAATTCACGTCGACCGAACTGGAGCGCAGCCGCAGCCTGTTCACCCGCGGCACGGTGCCGAAACAACGCCTGGACGAGGCGGAACGCGCCTATCGCGTCGCCGCGGCGGACTTGCTGACCGCCCAAGCGAGACGGGATCAGAGCCAGCATGAATTGGAAGTGGCCGAAGCGAAGCTCGTGTCACCCGCCGCCACCGGCGGCGACGGCGGCAGTTGCGAATGCCTGGTATTGCGTGCGCCGGTAGACGGCGAGGTTCTGCAGGTCATCGAGGAAAGCGAAACCAGCCTGGCGCCCGGCAACGGGATCATAGAAATCGGCGACCCGAAGGATCTGCAAATCCGTGTCGACCTGCTGTCGGAGGACGCCGTCCTGGTCAAACCCGGCCTGGCCGCCCGCGTGGACGGATGGGGCGGCGGACCGCTGCGCGCGGTCGTCCGGCGCGTCGAACCCTTCGGCTATACCAAGGTATCCGCCCTCGGCATCGAGGAACAGCGCGTCGACGTGCTGCTCGACATCGCCGACCCGCCGCAGGAATGGGAACGCCTCGGCCATGGTTACCGGGTCGACGTTTCGATCTTTTTGCATGATGTCGAAGACCTCGCCGTCCCGACCGCCGCCCTCTTCCGATCGGGCGGGTTTTGGGCCGTATTCCAAGCGATCGACGGCAAGGCCGTGCTCCGGACAGTGGAACTCGGCCACCGGAATGCGGAAAAGGCGCAGATTCTTGGCGGGCTGGCCAAAGGCGATAGGGTCATTCTCAACCCCGCCGACACTGTCTCCGAGGGCAGCCTGATCGAAATGCGCTAGCGGTTCCGCACGTTTTTCGACCTTGCGGAGCAATTGTAATTCCAAGATATATGATTTACTAATATAAAGAGAAAATGCGGACCATGCGGACCGCTGGAGTAGTTCACGTGAAATCCATTTTCCGTGCACTCTGCGTCCTGGGAGTAGCAGTTACAGGAGTCGCCTTACCCGCCGCGGCGGCAGATTGTAGTCATGCGCGCATATCGGGACCACAAATCACCAAGACCGCTGCGCCCGCCACGAGCGACATGAATTCCACCATCAAGCAAGGCCGCGACTTGGCATTAAGAGCACTGACATCCATCGGGGTAGAGCCGGTAGTCGTCTCGCCGGAACCATGGAAACGGGTCCTGGAGCAATTGCGAAGCGGAAGCCTCGACCTTGTTCACACAATCCTAAAGAGTGAAGAACGGAGCAAGGTCTATACCTTTACCGTCCCCTGGAAACGGGACGTGCACGGCATACTCGTTCGCGCAGGGCATAGTTTCCCCTATGCTTCGGTCGGGGATCTGGACGGAAAGATCGGTGCCGCCCTACTCGGCGCCAGATTGCCGCCCCCTCTGAACAAAATTAGGGAACGCGATATTGGGTTGATCGAGACTTCCTCGCCAACCTCCCTTTTCGACATGCTTAAAGCCGGACGGGTGGATTTCATTGTGGGGCCAATAGAGTATCTTCTCCGGCTCCCCCAAACTGCCGGCGCCTACCGGCACAAGGACTTTGAGATTCTGTCCGGGGCAACCGTGCACATCCCGGTTCACATGGCGTTCTCGCGGAAATCCCCCTGTGCGGCGAAGCTGGAGCAACTCAACGCCGCACTGCAGAAGCTGTCGCCCATCCGGTTGGATTCGAGAGTTCTGACCGAATGACGACAGGATGTCAGTTCACGACAGCAACGCGTCATATGCGCGGGCAGGCTCAGGACCGCAGCCGGTTGGTTTCCAACAGATAGTTGTGGAAATTCATGTCGGCCGAAAAAATATCGTCCAGCAATGTCCGATACAGATCGCGAAGATCGCCCAATGTCACGGATTTCTGCAATTCGGCGTTTCCGACGATGCGATAGATGTGGCCGAGGGTTTGGTCGTGATGCATGCAATGCGCATCCGTATGCGGATATTCCGCATGACGCATCAAATCTTCCTCACGCCTGAAATGGGATAAGAGCGCTTGCGTGATTTCCCGTGTTTTCTTGACATGGGAATACGCCTCGTCCTCGAGATGACGTCTCACGTCTTCCAGGGCGTCGACAACGCTTTGATGATCGTCGTCGATTTCCTGAACACCAACCATACCGCTCCGCGGAATGAAAAATGACCCTCTGATACGGCCGGAATTTGGTCGGTCCATAATGTCCCCGCAATTGTTCCTATACATCCAACATTAGAGCGCACTAAGGTTAATTCAATCACCAAATGCGATTGACTTTCAATAACCCCAACAACAAAAGCCGTCCGAGCTGCCGTGCACCGCCTATTCCAGGCGGCCTACCCCGACCAGGAATTCATGAAAATGAAGGTCCGCCGGGAATATGTCCTCCATCAAGACCTTGAAGATGCTGCGGAGGTCCGCAATGTCGACGCGGCCGGTGCTTTTAACACGGACCGCGACATCCTGAATTTCGCTTATCGTTTTTGCATGATGGTAGGCGTGCCCCGCGGCACCGGGATATTCGGCCTTCCGCATGAGGTCTTCTTCGCGCCGGAAATGCGCCAATAGGAAGTCGACCAAATCCTGCAATTTCGAAACCGGGTCATACGCCGCATCGTCCAAATGCTGACGCAGCGCCTCCAACGCTTCCACGACTTCCTGATGATCGGCATCGATTTCAGCGACGCCGATCATGCCTGCGCGCGGTAGAAAGAAACTGCCTTGGGGAGGGCGGGTTATATGCACGGAACGAACGCTATCCTCGTCAATTCATGGAAACGGTACCACTGCCCGCAAGGGATTTGCATTGTTTTCTTCGCGTCATATGAAGCGTTTCCCGGTCAATGTATGCGACCGGCGAACAAGCGCGCGGCATCAATCCCGATGGTTACCATGCCGATGGCCGTTTTCCGTTCATCGTCGTCCAGGATCGGCAAAGATATCTTGACCTGAAACCGTCTGGTCGAGCTGTCATACTCGAAATCGGAAAAGTGCCGTTCGGCATTGCCGGTCAGGATCGCAAGCGCCGCGCTCTCGTCCCCTTGCCAATAGTCGCTGGTCAGACGGTTCAAACCGATGACGAAACCATCTTCATTCATCACGAATATCTCCGTGATCATGGGATGCTCCTCAGCGACGTCCCGTAAATGGTCGGATAACGGGTTCGACAGCACGACCTCCATCAAGGTGTTCATTCGGTCTTCATTGAGGGCGGTGCGCCATTCCTCGTCTTCACCGGCCAGAGTCTCGACCCGCGACGTCAACGGGTCCAGTGCGTCCAGCGTTCTGAAACGCTTGAGATGGTCGATGATCTCGTCGCGTGACCCGTCGAGAATGTCCGCGGCCTCTGCAGACAGGACTTCCCTTTCCCAAGCGGCGATCCTGCGGCCTTCATGGACGCAATCCTTGATCCTCTGATTGAACATCGAAACGAAGGTTGGGTTGGCCGCGACGAAGGGCTTGGAGAAATAGAGCTGCAGCGGGACATATCGGACGATCGCCGACCGGAACCGCTCACGCGCATAGCCAAGCGCCATGGCCTCGGCATCGAAACTCCAGTCATCCACCATGACGAAGGGCACCCGGTCGGCCGCAAGCAGTCTCACAAGGGATTCCATGTTGGGGATCGCGTCGAAAACATTGACGTTTTCCTGCGCCAGGAACCGTCCCTCATTCGATCCCAGAACGACCCCCACGGTCTCTCCGCGCGGGCGGGCGGCATTACCGGAGGATCGAAGCTGCACGTAACTCCAGCGTTCCAGCACGAAAGGCTCAGTGGGCACCGCGATCGCGTCCAATGCCGGGTCCGGCAGATTGGGGAACATCCCATCGATTCGGCCGGATTCCAGCAACCCCTCGTTTCGCAACCGGGGCCCGCGGCGAATATCCACCCGGCGGCCCAGCTTGTCGAAGATGCAGCGGATGGTCCCGACCGCGGGATTCTCCTTCAGAATCTGCGGACCGACTTCTTCATCATGGGTATGAAGCATGACGACCGGATCTTCCGCGCGCACGACGCCGTTCGGCGCTATCGCGCCAAGCAGAAGGGCGCCGCCGATTGCCACAGCCAAGCGCCATCGAAACCACCGGCAAATTAAGAATAGGTGCGGCGCACGCATTAGAATCGTTGGGGGTTTAACGATCAAACGGCCACTCCCGCAGAAATCTACGATGTCAGCGTGATGCCTCCAATGTCAAAGCATCGAATCGATCATATCACCATTCCGTAATGTGGGAACCAAAAGTACCAATTCGATGTTATTCGCCGATCGGACGCATCCGACGGAACGCATTCCGTGCACGCCGACCCGGGCTATAAGTGCTGGCAAAGTCGGCGGCTGTCGAATATCGCCGCGTGAATGTCCCGTGCATTGACCGCGTCGCCGACCCGGAACAGGAAATAGTCGCCATCCGGGTTCGTGACATTTTCCTGAGGGCGGTTTTCCATTACCGCGCCGATATCCGTCTGCCCGTTGTTCTTGGACCGGTTCTTAACCTCGAAATAGACATCATCGGCCGCAACGGTGGCATATTCGGTGACCACCTGATCCACCGCCTGTTCCGAAATCCCGTGGGTGAAGATATTGTACAGGCCGGCGATCAGCTTGTTCCCGTCGCGCTTCACACCGAGCAGACGGTGGTCGGTCGAAACCTCGATGCCGCGATCGTAGAAATTCTTCATGATGGACGGGTTATTGGTGACGCCGATATCCGGCCCCACCATCCGGTCCGGGGTTATGAAATGGACGGTGGCCCCCGCCTCCGCCATGAACTCGGCGCAGGACGGCCCCTGCTGCCGCCCGTTTTCGTCATACATCAAGACGGTCTCCGCCGGCGCGACCTGACCGGACAGAATATCCCAGCTTGTGACGACAAGATCTTCGCCTTCTTCCAGGAACGCCGTGTTCGGAATGCCGCCCGTCGCGATGATGACCAGGTCCGGGTTTTCCGCCGCGATCTCCGCCTGTTCAGCATAGGTGTTGTAGCGGAAGTCGACGCCCGCCCGCTCCGCTTCGGCGACCAGCCAATCGACGATGCCGATCAGGTCGCGCCGGCGCGGCGCCTTGGCGGCGATCACCACCTGTCCGCCGGCGCGCTCGGCCGCCTCGAACAGCACGACCGAATGACCACGCAGCGCCAGCACCCGCGCTGCCTCAAGCCCCGCCGGCCCGGCGCCCACGACAACCGCCTTTTTCTTACGCCCATTGGACGGTGCGACGAGCTGCGGCACCGTCTTTTCGCGCCCCGTGGCCGGGTTGTGGATGCAATAGGCGGCCCCGGAAATATAGATATTGTCGATGCAATAGCCCGCGCCGACGCAGGGGCGGATGCGTTCTTCCTCTCCCCGCATCAGCTTGGCGACGATATGCGGGTCGGTCATATGCGCGCGGGTCATCCCCACCAGATCCATCGCGCCGCTTTCGACCGCATGCCGCGCGGTTGCGACATCGGCGATCTTGGCCGCATGCATGACGGGCAGGTCGAATGCCTGTTTCACCTCGCCCACCACGGCCAGGTTCGGCGCTGCGGGCGTGCCCATTACCGGGATCACATGGCTCAAGGTTTCGTCGCTGTCGACCGACCCGACGATGACATTCAGGAAATCCACCATGCCTGTCTCGACATAGCGGCGGACGATTTCGAACCCTTCGGTCTTGTCGATGCCGCCGCGCAGGCGTTCGTCGATGGAAATGCGCAACCCGACGATATAGTCGTCCCCCACCGCCTTGCGGATTTCCTCCAGCACCTGCATGCCGAAGCGCAGGCGGTTCTCCAAACTGCCGCCGTATTCGTCTTTCCGCTTGTTGGTCAGCGGCGAGGCGAAAGCGTCGAACAGATGACCGTAGGATTCAATTTCCAGACCGTCCAACCCGCCGAGTTTAGAGCGCAGGGCGGCCTGGCCGAAATCCTTGGCGATACGGTCGATATCCTCTTTTTCCGCGACTTTGGGAAACATCCGATGCGCCATTTCCCGCACCGTGGATGGGCTGACGATAGGCAACCAATGTTCCGTCGACCAACTGGTGCGGCGGCCCAGATGGGTGATCTGGTTCATGATCGCCGCGCCGTGTTTGTGGATGGCATCGGAAAGATCGGCGTAGAACGTCACCACCTGATCCGTCGAGGCATCGATATTCCCGAAAGCCGCCGGCGAGTCGGCTGAAACCGTGCAGGATCCGCCGAACATGGTCAGCCCAATCCCGCCCTTCGCCTTTTCTTCCTGATAGCGCAGATACCGCTCACCCGGCATCCGCCCTTCCGTATAGGCGGGTTCATGCGCGGTGGAGACGACGCGGTTCTTCAGCGTCAGATGTTTCAGGGTGAAGGGTTCTAAAAGCGGATCGGCGAAAGTCATGACGATAGTCCCGGTGTAGACACTGAAAAACAATCACATCATGTTTTTCCAAATATCAAAGACAGAGGACGTGGAGTCTAATTGGCCCGTCTTTGTAAAAGTTTGACAGCCTGTAGCTGAACGATCTAACGACTCTTAAACAAGAGATCCAGGCTGTCTTCGTCGTATCCCAGATCTCTAGCTATTTTTAGCATTGGGCCTCTTGCGAGCGTCAACTTGTCCAATTTCGTTGTTTCGGACCTGGATGTCATATTCTCTGCTCCGTAAGTAACTGATATTTCTAGAGCATCAAAAGTTTCGCCACCAGACACCGATACACTCCCTAGGCCACGTCCCACTTTCAAGTCCACACTCTTTAGGCAATATTCCCAAGACCCTGCATTCAAAGCACTAACATATTCTTGCTGATTTATGTGGCAGTTGTAGTACAGAGGGGGAAACCTTAACGCATCGCCACTGTGAACCACCCGATCACGACTGGCATACAGGACAGCCGTACCGTCAGGGTGCCTCGAGATATGAACACCATCTGCACCCGACAGAAAATCATTCGACACGGAAATACTGGGGTCCGTCGCAATTTTCATGAATGGCAAAGATGCCATAGTGCGACCCGAGTTTGTTAGTCGGAAGACCAACCCCATAGAGAACTTCCTAGGTTCGCCACCTTGCGACATAAACTGTTCGCAACTCCAGTCCCAATCCAATAGAGCTTGCTTCGGCGCAAGAACCATATCTCGGACCAATGAATGGTCCATAGCTAATGTCCCTTCGACAGATCGACGAAAATACTTTTGATGGTCAGGAGCCATACTCATATGTGGGCGCATATCCGAGGGATGTATCGCAATTAACAAATAGCCTGATGTCCCGTCACTTTTTGACTCAATAACATAACTCTCAACATTTGAATTAGCTGGCCGAAGAATTTCTGGCATCCGCCCGTCAATCTCTTGTTTGAAGGCTCTAATTTCAGAAATGGGATGCAGGCTCTCAGCAACATCTTGCTGATTCTGACGCTTTGTTTTGATGCCAAATATTAATAAGCCGCCGTCTGCGTTGCTAAAACCAGACAGAGCTTTTCCAAGATTTCTTTTATCAGCTTTTGAGAGACGGGGTACGCGAGGATCTTCTTTTGTCTTGAACTCAACACGAAATGACTCAGGCTCGCCAAGCATTCGTTCTAGAGCAGGTTCACCTACCTGACAAATTTCTCGAAGAGTCTCTTTCATTTCTGCCTCAGCAACAATTCCAGTACTAAAAATTGTATCTATTTCTACGCAAGGACTACTAATAAATAAATTGAAGGAACTATTTCGGCAGGCTTTCGTCCAGTTCCGCTTTGGTTTCCGCCTCGCATGTCTTGCCGGACGTGTCGAAAACCGCCTTCTGCATCCGCATGAAAGTGCCGTGCATGGCCGACGCCAACGCCGTTTGCCTGGCATTGAAATCACGTTCCTGCAGAAATTCGCCCAGCGCCACGGTGCTGCGGCCCTCGTCCAACCCGCACCACCAGGCAAGCGCCCCCTTGATGCCATAGACCAGAACCTGGCGCGTATCGGCGGTCGATAGCGGCGGATTGAACAGTTCGAACTCATCCGTCCGGCGGCAGGGCACATCGTCACAATTCAGATAATGGATGCCCTTCAGCGACTTCTTCATGAACTCGCCGGCGTATTGTTCCGAGATCAGGGGTTTGAATCTGTCGTCCAGCGCATCGGCCTGTGCCAGCACCGGTTGGGCGCAGACAAAGGCCAGTACAGCGGCATAGCGGACAAGACGGCACATCTGGTTCCCCACGGATCTACACTGCGGTTTTGCTCTGCGCGCAGTATAGGCCTGACCGCGCCGTTGGAAAGGCGCGGCTGGTGTCAATCTTCCGTCGTCCGCGCCGCGGTGACATCGACCTCGATCAGGTATTGTGGGCGGCCCAGGGCGGCGACGACGACCAAGGTCCAGGGGGGCAGGACATCGCCAAGCAATTCCTTATGAACCTCGACATAGGCGGCGATATTCTCCTGACCGACGATGTAACTCGTCACCTTGACGATATCCCCCAGCCCCATGCCCGCTTCGTCGAGGATTGCCTGCACATTCTGCCAAGCCAGCTCCGCCTGGGCGCGGGCGCCTTCGACGCAGTTCCCGTCCGCGTCCTCACCCAACTGGCCGGACAGGGTCAGCAGGTCCGTCACACCCTGCGACAGCAAGGCGTGACGGTAAGAACTGGCCGGTGGCGCGATCCCTTGCGGGTCGACCGTTTTCTTCATCCTCAATCTCCCCCGCCCGCGGCGGCCGTGATCCCCGTGGCGGTATTCCCGCGCATGGGTGAATGTTCTCCCCGCTTACCGGCGCCGGATGCAACGCCCTGTGCGAGATCCCCCGCAATGCTGTCGGCGATCCGTTTGGCGGCGGTACCGGCGGCATCGAAATACCCGGTAAATACTGGCCGAAAGCCGGTAAACCACAAGCCTGGATTCTTGGGGTCGGCCTCACCCATCGGGTGGCGTGGCTGGCCCGCTGAATCCAATGTTCCGAATTGCCCGAACAGGGGCTCGAGCCCGGGTCGGTATCCTGTTGCGCAGATCACCACATCCGGCGCGAAATAGCGACCGTCCTTCGTGTACACACGGTCCTTGGCGAACCCGGCAACGGGGCCCACCGGTTTGAACCGGCCGCGCTTCAGCGCCGTGACGAACCCGTCATCGATGGCAAAGGCGATGCCGTCGCGCAGCATCCGCGTGCCGCCACCGTCCGGATGGCTCGGCAATCCATAGCGTTTCAGATCGCCGAGGAACAGGCGCTGGGTAAGACGAAAGGCCGGGTCGAGCACGGCCGTCGGCATTGCTGCGAACAGGCGCGCCAGCCGGTGCAGCGGAAACCCGAACACCCTTGCCGGCACCATCGCCGGCCCATGCCGGACGGACACCCAGACATGCGCTGGCCGGTGCCGCGACAGATGGTTAAGCGCATCCGTCCCGGAATTGCCCGCCCCGACGACCAGCACGCGTTTCCCATCGAATCTGGACACGTCGCCCAGATCCGCCGCGTGAAGGATTTCGCGTTCGTAACCCTCCTTGCCCGGCCAATCCGGAATATGCGGCACCCGGTCCCGCCCTGTGGCGACGACGACATGGGCGCAGTCGTAATCGACATCCTGCGTCGTCACACGCCAGCGCGCCCCGTTCCGGTGAACGCCCGTGACCGCGACCCCGGTGCGGATCGGCGCCGGCAGAGCCTTGGCATAGTTTTCCAGATAATCGACGACGGTATCGCGGCGGACGAAATCGCCGTCCACCTTCGTCATCGGCTTGCCCGGCAATTGGGCGAAATGCCGATGGATGTTGAGGCGCAGCGCCGGGTGACGGGACCGCCAGGGCCCGCCCGCGCGCTCCCCCGCCTCCAGCACCGTAACGGGCACGCCGCGGCACGCCAGTTCACGCGCCGCCGCTAGGCCCGACAGCCCCGCCCCGATGACAATCACATGAGTTCGTTCAATCGCTTTCATTTTTCAATTCCTTGTAATGAAGGGTTTCCGATTTTGCGTCCGGTCTAAACCGCATGAAGGGATGCGCCTCCGTGCGAGAAACGGAAATGGCGGAAACCCGGCGAAGATGTTAGAAGCGAAAAAGACGAAAACGGTGATAATCGGACACAACCCAGCAAAAGGCCGTCCCGACATGAACGACAACCTGCAGATCCGAGCCGGGGACGCGGCAAGGCCGCTGGTCACGGCGGTTTTCGGCGGTCCCTCCGTGGGAACCTCCGTCGCCTATTCCACCTTGGACGTGCTCGGTTCGGTCGGGCGTGACTGGGAACTCCTGCATGGCACGCCCGCGCGTCCGCCGATCTTCACGGCCAGGCTGCTTACGGATGACGGCGCGCCCTACCGCGACATGAACGGCAGGACGATCGTGCCTGAGGGCGCTTTGGCGGACCATCCGAAACCGGACATCGTCATCATTCCGGATTTGCATATGGACCCCGCCACCCCGCTGCCGGACTGGATCGGCGGGGCCGCGCGCTGGGTGGCGGATGCCTATGACAGCGGCGCCCTCGTGACCTCAGCCTGTTCGGGCGCGCTTCTGCTCGCGGCGTCGGGGTTGCTGGATGGGAAGGAGGCGACGACCCATTGGGGTTTCGCCGATGCCGTGACGCGCCACTTTCCGGCGGTCCGGATGCGGCCCGAGCGCATCCTGGTTCCGGCCGGCGACGGCCATCGCCTGATCACCGCGGGCGGCGCATCCGCCTGGGCGGATTTGATGCTGTATCTGATCGGGCGGCTCGCCGGTGAGGAAGAGGCGCGGCGCATCGCCAAGCTCTACCTGCTGCAACCGCATGAGGACGGGCAACGCTGCTATGCCTCACTGGCCAGCGGGCGACAGCACGCGGACAAGCTGGTTGCCGATGCACAGGTCTGGGCGGCGGATCACTATCACCTGCCGAACCCGGTCGGCGCCATGGCCGCGCGCAGCGGTTTGTCGGAACGCGGCTTCCTGCGCCGGTTTCGCCGCGCCACCGGCCAATCGCCGGCCGAATACGTGCAAACACTGCGCGTCGAGGAAGCCAAGCAGATGCTGGAGACGACGGACGACCCGATAGACGAGATCGCCGCCGAATGCGGCTATACCGAACCCTCCAGCTTCCGCTCCGCCTTCCGAAAACACGTCGGCATTCCCGCTTCCGCCTATAGACGGAAGTGGCGCGGCATATCCAACCGGTGGTCGGAACCGGCCTAGCCCAGATGCGCCTTGAAGAACGCCACCGTGCGGTCCCAGGCGATCTTCGCCTGTTCTTCGTTGAAACGCGGTGTGGAGTTGTTGTGGAAGCCGTGCTTCGTGCCGGGATAGACATGGCTTTCGAAGCTCTTGCCGTTGGCTTTCAGCGCCGCCTCGTAGCCTTCGCGCATGGCGTTGATCCGCGCGTCGTCCTCGGCATATTGGATCATCAGCGGGGCCTGGATTTTCGGCACGTCCTCCGCCTTTGCCGCCGCGCCATAGAAGGGCACGCCCGCGTGCAGATCCGAGCCCATTTCCACGGCAAAGGCGTTCACCACGCCGCCGCCATAGCAGAACCCGGTCGCGCCCAGCTTTCCGGTTGAAAGCGGGTGCGCTTTCACGAATTTCGCGCCGTTCAGCAGATCGGTGAACAGCTTGCCTTTGTCGAGCGAGGACTGCATCGCCTTGCCGTCCTCGTCATTGCCGGGATAACCGCCGATCGGATAAAGCCCGTCCGGCGCGAAGGCCAGGAAACCCTCCACCGCGGCGCGGCGGGCGACATCCTCGATATGCGGGTTGAGGCCGCGGTTTTCATGGATCACGACGACAGCCGGGAACGGTCCATCCCCCGTCGGCTGCACGAGGTAGCCGCGCATCTTGCCCGATGTCCCGCCGGGGCTGTCGTATTCAACATAGGTCGCCTTGATGCGCGGATCGGTGAACTTGATCATCGCGGCTTCCGCATAGCGCGGCAGCAGGGAGGTCGCCATCGCCACCCCGCCGACAATCCCCAGCGCCGCGGCACGGGAGAGGAAGGTGCGGCGGTCCATGCTCGTATGGCAGAACTCGTCATAAAGGTCGTAGATCCGGGGATCGATCTGATCGGCGGCATAGGTCTGTTTGGAAACGTCGTTGGATCGCTCGAGGGTAAGGGTCATCGTGAGTGCCTCCTGTCTGGCCGGAACCGGTGTTGGTTTCACCTCCGGTTTATACGGCGAGACTATCACGGCGGTTCTTCGCGCCGGTCTTCACGAAGTGGTTATCATCCGCACGGTTCAACCGGTTTCCCCGACCCCCGAACCGTCAAGCCAAGCCGATATGACCGCCGCCGATTTCAACCGCATTTCGCCGCTGTACCGCGCGGCGTCGCGGCGGATGGTGCGCGGATCGACGCCGGCCGCCGCCAATTCCGCCGCATGTCCGACGAGCCAGTGTTCGATCCCGTCACCCGTCGCTTCCGGGTGGAACTGAAAACCGACAGCCGTGCGGCCGATACTGAACGCCTGGTTCTCGCAATGCCCGGACCGGGCAAGACGCACCGCCCCGTCCGGCAAATCGAACATCTCACCATGCCAATGAAACGCCATTGGATCCTGGTCGAAGACGGAAAGGCAGGACGCCGTTTTCGGGTCGATGGTTTCGATCGGCGCGAAGCCGAATTCCTTGACCGCCTGGGGATAAATCCGCGCGCCGGCCGCCTTTGCGATCAGCTGCGCCCCAAGGCAAATCCCCAACGTGGGTAGATCGCGTTCGAGGCGTCGGGATATCAGCCGCAGCTCGTCGCCAAGAAAGGGATAGACCTCGACATCGTTCGCGCTGATCGGCCCGCCGAGGACGATCAGCAAATCCTCGTAACCCATCGTCTCGGGAATACCGTCGGCGGCGTTGACGGCCGAAATTCGATACCCGCCGCGTTCAAGGGGGCCGGCAAAGCCATCGAGCCCTTCGAAAGCGACATGCTGGATGACCCCGATCGTTCCGTTCAACATGGCCTCTACCCCCGTTCCGCCAAACAACCCTGGTCGGTACACAGGCCCGGCGTTTCACCGGGTTCCGTCGCGGGTTGGGTTCGCGACTGGTCCGGCAGCGTGTCCTCCCGCAGCAACGCCATGATATCCGCGCCGAGACGCATATCGTCCTGATGGCCGTAATGATGCCTTCTAAGATTACCCCGCCGGTCAATCAGGATGGTCGTCGGCGTGCCCTGCATGCCGTAGGCCCTCATCGTCCTCGGCAAATCCCCGTTTTCCGACGGTGCATCGATCCCGACGGGAAAGCCGATGCCGTATTCATGCAGGAAGACTTCCAGGGCCCTTGCGGTCCCCTGCACGTCATGATGCTCGAAAACAGTATGCAGTCCGATCACCGCAAGGTCTTCCTCGGCGAAGAGGTGCCGGGCGCGCAGGGCCTGCGGCAATGCATGCGAAACGCAACCGGGGCAAAGCATCTGAAACGCCTCCAGCAGGACGACCTGCCCCCGCAACGACTCTAGCGTCACGGGGGCCGGCACGTTCAACCAGGCGGTGGTCTGAAGCGGTTGGGCGGGCAATGGCAGCATGGTTCGGATTCCTTGTTTTGTTGTATGCGGTTCAGGTGAGGGTGGGCCGACCGGGCGCAGCGCTAGTCGAGCATGACCTTGCCGGGCAGGGAGAGATCGCCGGAGGCGATGTCATGGACGCCGGACACGCACAGAAGCGGCGCTTCCCCCTGCTCGTTGACCTGAAGCTCGGCCGTAACCGCATCGAAGGCGACACCGTCGGCACCGGCCACCGGAACGGTGATGCGCGCCGTCCGCCCGTCCAGGATCGGGCTCATCCCCGGACTATCCAAAGCGATCGGCAAACCGGGCGCCGTCGCCGGCAGCACGTCCTGCCCCGGGGAGACATCGCGCACCTTCAGACCCGCACCGCAGGCGTCGTCCTTTGTCAGCACGACCCAATGGGAGTGCCAATCGGCCCCATCATTCGCCGGGTCTCCGTCCCCGTTCTCGTCGAAAAGCGGTGTGTCGTCGAAATCGGGATGCGCGGTGATGGCCAGGGCCAGGATTCCGGATGCCGGCTCGAACCCGACCGTTCCCGGATCGATGCTGGTCGGCCAAACATAGGCGGCAACCTTCGCCCCGGTCAGCCGCCCGACCGGCACGGGTTTTACGCTGCCGGCCTCCCCCGCCAGTTCCATGGCGAAGGTGAGCAGGCGCCCGTCGGTGGACGCTTCCGCATGGGTGATGTCGAAGGCGGCGGTTTCTGATTGGTCTACCGGGCTATCGATCGAATGCGCGGCAGCCGAACCGGAAATGCCGGCAAGCAACAGAATGGCAAGTTTCATCGTCTTCATCGGATCACTCCTTTTCATTGGTATCGTGTCGATACTTTGTGGATCTATACCAATGGATTTCACCTTGCAATAATTGTTTTTAGTCGATACTAAAAAATCATGTTGGACCGCGACACCACACTTCTCGAACGCCTGGCCCGCGTGATTCAGAACGAAGCGCATCATGCCGGCCTGAAACCGACGCAATGGGAAGCCTTGCGCTACCTTGCTCGGGCAAACCGCTTCTCGCGCAGTCCGGGGGCGTTGACCGCCTATCTCGGCATGACGAAGGGTACCGTTTCGCAAACCCTTCATGCATTGGAGCGCAAAGGCCTGGTGGAAAAGAAAACCGCGCCGACGGACCGCCGCGGGGTGGCGATCGACGTGACCCCTGCGGGCACGGCATTGCTTGGCGAGGATCCATTGGAAGAAACCCAAGCCGCCATCGGCCGCCTTCCCGCAAAGGATCGCGCAGCCCTGGCAGAGGCATTGGAAAAATTGCTTAAAACCATGCTTGAAAGGCGCGGTGGCCGCCCGTTCGGCGCTTGCCGGACCTGCATCCATTTTCGCCGCGGCCACGCCGAAGGGGCCCCGCATTTCTGCGCCTTGCTGGCCGAACCTCTATCGGAAGAGGACAGCACCCTGATCTGCGCGGAACAGGAAGCGGCCTAGCAACGACCCAGTGCGTTCGAACCACGCAGTCCTGGACAAAGCTGGGATCGGCTTCTATTGCATCTGCACGCCCCCGATCCAGCCCCGAAAGACCGAAATGAGCGATCTGCCCCCCTGCCCGCAATGCCAGTCCACCTATACCTATGAGGACGGCGCGCTGCTGATCTGTCCCGAATGCGGCCATGAATGGTCGGCGAATGCGGCGCACGCCGAGGGACCGGTCTTCAAGGACGCCAACGGCAATCTACTGCAGGACGGCGACACCGTGACGGTGATCAAGGATTTGAAGGTCAAGGGGTCGTCGCTGGTCGTGAAAGTCGGCACCAAGGTGAAGAACATCCGCCTTTCGGAAGGCGACCACGATATCGATTGCAAGATCGACGGCATCGGTCCGATGCAGCTGAAATCGGAATTCGTGAAGAAGATCTAGCCTGGTCTACCGGAACTCCCCGATCAGGGCGTCCGTATCCGTGACGCGGACATATTCCCCATCGAGAATTGCCGCTGTCAGATCGTGGACCGTCCGCGCATCCCAGTGCCTGCCGTCCTTCGCCGCAACCGGCACCGCCGTCGTCGCGTCCGCCGGCAGCAGGATTTCATAGCCCATCGCCTTCCCCGCGCGGGCCGTGGCGTCCATGCTATTGTGAATGACGACGCCGGTCAGAACGAAGCCCGACGCCCCCAACCGTTTCAGAACGGAGTCCAACTCGGTATCGATGAAGGCGCAGTTTTGGTGTTTCACCACGACGGGCTCGCCTTCTTTCGGCGCGACCTCCGCCTTTATGCCGTTCCAGGGGCCGTGCGTGTGATAGGTGGAGGACGGTGTCGCCTCATCATGTTTGACATGGATGACCGGCCAGCCCTTTTCCCGCCAATGGACAAGCAGCCGCTGGATAGAGGCGAGGTAGTCCGGATTGCTCTTATCCGCCCAGACCGGTCGGTCGATGGCGTCCTGAACGTCCAGAACGACAAGCGGCACGGGGGCTGTCGACACGGGGGCTGCCGGCGCGATCATGGACGTAATCCTCTATACATGGACACCACCGCTATTCCGCCGCGGCAAACCGTGTCGGGGAGTCGATGAAGGTCACATAGGCCGGGTCTTCATGCATCGCCTGATAGGCATCCATGACGCGGCGCGTCACCGGGCCGGGCGCGCCCTCTTCGATCTTGCGGCCGCCGATTTGGGCGATCGGCATGATGCCGCCGGCGGTGGTGCACATGAAGACCTCATCCGCGCCTTCAAGATCCGCGCGCGGCAGGTCGCCGGTCCGGCAGGCAATGCCTTCCCTGGCGCAGATGTCGATCACCGATTGCCGGGTGATGCCGTGCAGGCAACCGTGTTCCGGCGTCACCAGCCCGCCGCCGATCACGGCGAATATGTTGAAGCCCGGTCCCTCGGTCACCATGCCGTGCGCGTCGCACAGGACGGCGGTATCGAACCCCTCGTCCACCGCGTCGAACAGGCCCGATGTCAGGTCAGACCATTGATAGTTCTTCACCGTCGGATCGACCGCGTCGTCCGCCACGCGCGGATGGTCCGAGATCAGCAATGTCGCCCCGCGTTCCTGCACCTCAGCCGGGATCACGTCGATCCAGGGAATGGCATAAGCGACCAGATGATTGGCGCAATCCGCCGGTTTGCGGGATCCCTTGACCCGGGGCCGTCCGCGGCTGGCCACCATCGCGACATAGCTGTCGGTCAGCCCGGCCAGTTGCACGCAGCGCACCAGGATTTCCTTCACGTCCTCCCGGCTTTCCGGGATCGCGATCCGCCGCCGCGCCATGGAGCGTTCGAACCGCGCCAGATGATCGTCCAGCCGAAAGAACCGCCCGTCCTTCACATGCACCACGTCATACACCGCGTCGGACCGGGTGAAGCCCCAATCGAGGACTGAGATCTTCGCCTCGGCCACCGGCACGAACGCGCCCCCCGAATAGGCGGCGCCGTCTTGATATTCAGCGGTGTGCGTCATGATGCGTTCCTCTCGTCACGGGCGGATATCCGCACCGCCCTTGCGCTTTTCATAGCCGCGCCGAATGGCTGTGACGACGCTCGGCGCGGCGATGAAGACGGCGAGCAGGGCGAAGGCCAGCCCCGTCTTTTCCCCCTGCGACAACCTATCGAGACTATAGCCGAAGAGCGAGACGAGAATAAGGTGCAGCGTGAACATGCGGATGGAATACCGGCCGATGGCGCGCAGGAAACCCAACCGGAAATATCCCGCCACGACGGCGCGCGGCCAGGCCAACAGGCGATGCCGCCCGGCCAGCAACAGGGTCACCGCCGATGCCAGAACCAAAGTCTTCAACAGGTGATAGGGATGCAGCTGCGGGCGCGGCCAATGGCGCGGCATGTCGGGCGGGACGTCGGCAAAGGGCGGCGTGATCCAAACCTTCGCCAGGATCAGGCTCAAGCAAAGCAATCCCGCCACGGCGACAAGGGCGGCGGGGCCCGGCAATCGGTCGATCAACCGCCCCACCGCCTTGCGGTGGAAGCCGAGCGCGAAGGACGCGATGAAGGGAAACTGCCAGGCCGTCACGTCGAAGGCCATGATGTCCCCGCCGATCCCCCACAGGCCGCGTGTATAGAAAAATTGGCTCACCAGGTACAATCCGGCCGACAGCGGCAGCAGGATCAGGGGCCGCGCCCCCAGCACCACTATGGCGGCCAACAGCATCAGGAAGCAGAGGATATACAGGCCGAGAATGCCGCCGAAGCGCGGCCCGTTCTGAAAGGTCAGCACATCCGCGGCGGTCGTGAGCGCGCCGTGCCAGGAAAACACCCCCTGCCCCAGCAGCATCAAAACGGCGAAGCCGGCCAGGGTGAAATAGGCATAGACGGTCAGCGTCCGCCTGCCGAGATAGCGGGCCAGTTCCCAACGCGTCGCGGGTTTGGCGCCAATCCTTTCCCCTATCCGTTCATGGGCCAGATACCCGACCAGGAAACCCGCGATGATGACGAAGAATTCCGCGTCGAAGACTTTGAACAGCGTATGGTGATGCAAATACAGCAGCCATCCCATGCCGGGATGGAAACTGAAATGGGCGACCAACATCCCGATCAGCAAATGCCCGCGTATCCCGTCGACCAGATCGAAACGCAACAGACCGGCCCCCAATGGAAAATCAGCTCAAGACCAAAACGCAGTGCAGCGTCGGGCAGACCGGAAAACAAGTGGAATTGCAAAGAAGACGCGATAATGGACGGTGCAAATGCGCGACGGATTCTTGGGAGCACTTATTGCCCGGTGCTATAACCGGTCGCAAGTCAGTCCCTTCCCGATTCCAGACGTGAGGTTTCCATGCATCGTACAGCCCGTTCCATTTTTGCCGTCACTATCGCAATCCTCGCCTACGCCACCGCACCGGCCCTGGCGCAGGACGCGTCCGAGGCTTGCTGGGACAAGGCCGTGACGCAACGCGACTTGACCGACTGCGCGGCACGGGACATGGACGCGGCCGAGATTCAGATGAACACGCTCTATGCCATCGTGCTGGACAAGTTCAGGGGCGATCCCGTAGCCCTGGGGAAAATCCGCACCGCGCAGCAGGCCTGGCTGGCCTTTCGGGAAGCCCATGTGGCGGCCATCTATCCGAAGGCTGACACCCCCGACGCACAGTACGAATACGGCAGCAGCCTTTCCATGTGCATGGCCTCGGTCGCCGCGGGGCTGACCGGCCCCCGCATCGCGCAATTGCGCGACTGGGCCGACGGTATCCCGGAAGGCGATGTCTGCGCGGGGTCCCGGGGATTTACGGGGAACTGACCGTATCCGGGCGCCTCAGTCCACACACCGATTACGATGTCGCCACGACTCTAAACGACAACTCATCCGAGGTAGCACCGCGGTTGTTTGTATCAATTCTAATGCAAGAAAACCTAATATAATTGCATGACGAGTCACAAATAAAACGGCGATTAACAACTCGACAGATACATTTGCAAAAACACGCTTTCGGTCCGCCCCGAAACCCGAGAAAATCGAAACTGTCGAATTTATGGTTTTATTGAAATTGGGGAGTGAAGTGATGAAATTCAAAGCCATTCTTGGCGCGTTATCGCTCGGCGTCATTATGTCATCCTCTGCGCAGGCGGCGGTCGTACCGACCACGCTGGGCTTTGATCTTTCCTTCGCCGGCAACACCAATGTTCCCACGTTCACCCTGACCAATACCAGCGACCCGGGCAACGCATTGGTGAATTTCACCTTCACCATCGGCGACGAGTCGCGCCACTTCGATTTCGTGCAGAACCTTCTGGACCCCGTCGGAGGGGTGTCGACATTGATCAGCCCGGACGATGTGAACAACGGCACCCGGTCCGATGTGATCGAAATCGACTTTACAAGTTTCGACGCGGGAGAGTTCGTGAGCTTTGAATCGGATATCGATGTCGACCCGAATTCAAATGTCGTTCAGGATTTCAGGAACGTCTTCTTTAACAACGGCAACGCCTTGAACTCCGTTGCCACGGCCCTGTTCTCCACCGGAGACATCGTCTCCTTCACCCTGCCCGACAATCCGCAAAACCTGAACTTCTCTGCCTCGACCACCATCAATGCCGTGCCGCTTCCGGCTGCCTTGCCGCTCTTCGCCGTCGGCCTCGCGGGGTTGGGCGTCCTGGCGCGTCGTCGCAAATCCGCAGCGTAACCTCGTTCAAGTTTCGTTAAGGCGGCGTTTGGTTACGCCGCCTGTTCGGCGACCGTCGGTTCCTTGCAGGCGACCGTGGTACGATGCATGTCGCGCGGCTTGGTGTGATCATAGCGCCGGGCCCGATGCATGGTCACCCGGTTGTCCCACATCACCAAATCCCATTGCCGCCATTCATGGGCATAGACGAATTGCCGCTGGGTCGCGTGTTCCGTCAGGTCCATCAGGAACATCCGTGCCTCCGGCACCGGCCAGCCGACGATCCCCCCGGCATGGGACGCCAGATAGAGCGACAGCTTGCCGGTGCGCGGATGCCTGCGCACCAGCCGCTGAAGAACCGGCGCCCATTTCGCGCGTTCCTCCTCGGTAAACTCGACAAAGCCCAGCTTGCCCCGGGAATGGATCTGGCTGTGTTCGCAGATCAGGTCCATGCATTCCGCCTGCAAGGCGGGATCCAGCGTATCCCAGGCCGCGCGCATATCGGCGAATTCGGTATTGCCGCCTTGCCCCGGGATCGCGCGCGCCGAGAGCAGCGAGAATTTCGACGGTACGCGTTTGAAGGAACTGTCGGAATGCCACAGCATGTTGCCCAACCCGAACAGCCGCCGCCGGTCGTCCCGCGCCACCACATTGCCATCCTTGTCCAGATTGGAGATGTCGTTGACGGTCATGGGTAACCGGCGATCCTGTGGCCGCGCGATGTCGCCGGTGGCGGTTTCCATCTCCCCGAAATGCTGGGAGAAGGCGTATTGTTGGTCGTCATCGACCACCTGATCGCGGAAGACCAGCACGCCATAAATATCGATCGCGTCTTCGATCTCCGCCGCAACCTGGGGCGAAACCCCGGCGGCGATATCCACGCCCTCGACCAAAGCGCCGAAACGCGGGCGCGCCGCATCCATTGCCGTAACCGTAATAGCCATGAGAATTTCCTCCATGGCGGGACCGTTCTCACGCTGTTTCGTGACCGCGTCAGCCCCGCTCTTTCAAGGAATTTTAAACGGGGCGCGATTTCGGCGCAATAGGCCAGTCCCCACAGTGGAGGAGAAGGTGCTGTTCCGGCAGGTCGGGCTTGCCACCCCGTTATCCGGCCGGGCAGGTCCGCGCCAACAGGGCGTTCAGGTCGAAATCCCGTGTGCGCCAGTTTCGCGTATCGCAATAGAAATTGCCGCTTTCGTTATAGGGTGAGCCGTGGTCGTCGCAGCTGGTCAGGCGCTTGTCGCACTGAATGATTTCGGGACAGCCCCAGGTCTCGCAGTTCTGGTAATCGGTCACCTTGGCGCAGGTGATCACATGGTCGAGCGTTTCCCTGCGGCAGGCTTCCACAGCCGGGTCGGGTTGACGACCGCTTTCCTGTTTCGCAGAGGCCGGCGGGTCGGTGCGGATCGGCCCCTTGTGCAATTGCTTTGGATCGACCGCGATGTCGAAATCCCGCGGCGTACAGTATTGTCGCATGATCGCGGCGTTGTTGGGCCCGACCGTGACCGTGCTGCCCGGCGTCACGTCCTGGCATATCTTCAAGATGCCAGCCTTGAGATAATCGCCCGCCGCCCTCGCCTTCTTGATTTCCGCAGCGTAATCCATCGCGGGTTTCTTATTGCCTGCTGCGGGCGGCTTCTTATCCTTCCCGGCGCTTACGATGGCATCCAACTCGGCGGCCCACTCGTCCATCCCCTCCAAAAAAATGTTTTCCTCACCGGTTTGCCACGCCGACGCGCCTTGCGCCTGGACAAGGCCAGGCGCGCCTAAGATGGCGGCCCCAAGAATGACCGCCAGTGCCATACCGATATATCCACGTCTCAACACCATTCCTCAATCATCTCCGGTTCACGCTTGTTGCAAACACTCCGTCAAACGCGCGAGGGCCTTTCGATAGCGCTTCGAGAGCGAGGCCGCCTTGTCCGACGGCAACGCCGACAGCCGGTCCGGATCGCTATTGTCCATCAGGTCGCAGACCTTGACCTGCACCGCGCCCATGGGTCCGGTTTCGGCCAGGCGGTCGATCCGTTCGGCATAGGTCAGCCCGTCATCGGGATGTTTCGTGACGGCCTCGACGATCGCAATCGTTTCCGCCGAATAACCCCGCGCCCGAAGATCGACCGCCGTGACATCGCAATCCTCAATCACATCGTGCAGCAGGGCGGCGTGGAGAATGTCCTCGCGCGCGTCCGGAAAGATTTCCCGCACACGCCGGAACACACGCATCACATGCCCGATATAGGCCTCGCCCGCCTTGTCGACCTGCCCGTCATGCAGCTTGCGCACCCATTCCGTCGTGTCTTCGATACTCGGCATGTCTCTGCGGTCCTTACGAAGGCGTCAGCCCGCCGGCTTTACGCCACAGTTCCAACTGTTCCGGCGTCGCGAAATCGTCGTCGAAAATGTCATGGACCTCTAGCGCGCGGAACCGGTCGACAAGCGCGTCTTTCGCGGCCGTGTCCAGATCCGGCACGTCCTCACCATCCAAAGTCCTGACACAGAGCCAGATAAGGAATATCTCGGCCTTCGGCATCTCGAGGGGCTGCGGACCCGAAACATGATCCAGCGTCTCGATCAACCTACGCAGCCTGTCCCGCCGCAGCTCCTCAGGGCCGGGAATGGAATAGAGCAGTTCCAGGTCGTCATAGAGGCTTTCCGCATGGCGCACCAATTTCCGGATCGACGCCCATTCCGAAGCGGCGGCATCGATCATTCCGTAATCCAATCCAGTGCGCTCTATGGTGACGGTCACGAGGCTGCCTTCTGCCTTGAAGTCCGGGCTCAGGGTATGAAGGCTAACAACCGCGCCGCGCCCCGTCACCCCCGGCCGCGATAGGGCGGCACGCCTTGATCGGGAATCCAGACGCCGTCCGGCGTCGGCCCGCTTTGCCAGAAGACATCGATGGGAATGCCGCCGCGCGGATACCAATAGCCGCCGATGCGCAGCCATTTCGGTTCCAGGAAAGCGACCAGCCGCCGCCCGATCGACACGGTGCAATCCTCGTGAAAGGCCCCGTGATTGCGGAAGGCGCCCAGATAGAGCTTCAGCGACTTGCTTTCCACCAGCCAGTCGCCCGGCAGATAGTCTATGACCAGATGCGCGAAATCGGGCTGGCCGGTCATCGGGCAGAGCGAGGTGAATTCCGGCGCGGTGAAGCGGACGGCATAGTCGGTGTCGGCCTGCGGGTTTCGGACCCTTTCCAACTCCGCTTCCTCCGGGCTGGCGGGCAGTTTCGTCGCGCCGCCGAGCTGCTTGAGATCCTTGTAGATATCGTCGGACATGTGACTTTCCTTTCAACCGGCGCGCCGGCCCCGTTATCGCCCGTTATCGCCCGTTATCGCCCGTTATCGCCCGTTATCGCCCGTTATCGAAGAGATGACACGGCCTGTCACGAAAATCCATCAGCCGGCGGCGCGTTCCCGCCACAGGATGAAAATGCCGCTGGCGACGATGATGGCCGCGCCCAGGATCGCCCAGGCGTCGGGGACCTCATGCCAGAACCACCAGCCCAGCATGGTCGCCCAGAGCAGGCCGGTATAGTCGAAGGGCGCCACGATCGACGCCGGCGCGAAGCGGAAAGCCTGGGTCATCAGGGTCATGCCCGCCGTCCCGAAAAGCGCCACGCCGGCAAAGAACCAGAGGTCCTCAACCCGGATGGGTGTCCAGAAGAAGGGCACGACCATGGCGCTCAACAAGGCGCTGGAGCCGGTCATGTAGAGCAGCATGGTCCAGGCGCTTTCCCGGGGATCGACCCAGCGCGCGCCCAGCATCAGCAAGGCATAGAGGAAGGCCACCGCGACCGGCAGCAGGGAAACCAGTTGAAACGCCGTCGATCCCGGGCGGATGACGACCAGCACGCCCACGAAACCGGCAATCACCGCGAACCACCGGCGCCAGCCGACCTGCTCCTTCAGGAAGACCGCCGAAAGCGCGGTGATGAAAAGCGGCGCGACGAAGATCAGCGCCGTCGCCTCGGCCAGGTCCAGATAGGCAAAGCTGGTGAAAAACAGGATCGTCGCCACGACCCATAGGAACCCCCGCATGAGATGCGGCACGGGCCGGCTTGAGCGCAGCGCACGAACACCCCCGATCCGCGCGGTGATCGCCAAGGCGAAGGGCAAGGCGATCACATTGCGCAGGAACAGGATCTGCAGCGGCGAATAGACCTCGATCAAGTGCTTGGCGATCGCGTCGTTGACGCTGAGGCAGGCAACGCCGGCGCACATCAGCACGATGCCCGCCCCAGCTTTGTGCCGCTCCTGCCGCGCCTCGCCCTGCACGCTGTTCCTCCCCCGCGGCTGGAATGCCCTTCATTGGATTGAAGCTTATTCGTCTTGTCCGCAATCCTAGATTTTGATCGATTGTTTGTGAAATATATAAATTCGGCCCTATTAATTCCTGAAACATATCAACGAGAGCGCGGCATGGACCTTCGGCAAATCAGACATTTCATCGCGGTCGCAGAGGAACTGCATTTCGGCCGCGCGGCTGACCGGCTGAGCATGACCCAGCCGCCGCTCAGCATGTCCATCCGCGGGTTGGAAGAAGCCCTCGGCGTGCCGCTGTTCCGCTGAACGAAGCGGAATGTGGCCCTGACACCGGCCGGCGCGATCTGGCTGGACCATGCCCGGCGGGTCCTCTCCGATGCCGAGGCCCTGCCCGCCATCGCCCAGCGCGCCGCCCGGGGAGAGCTTGGCCGGCTGCGCCTCGCCTTCGTCAGCACCGCCAGCTACAGCGTGCTGCCCGACCTGGTCCGCCGGTTCCGCGATGCCTTTCCCGATGTCCGCGTCGACCTGCGGGAGGCGACAAGCGACATACAGTTGGCGGCCCTCGCAAAAGGTGAGATCGACGCCGGAATCATAATTCCCTCCGGCGAGGGTTTCCGGACCGCCGGCCTGTCCCACCGCCCGCTTCAACGCGAACCCTTGGTCGCAGTCGTGCCGGCGGATTTCAGCTTTCCCGGCACGGAGTCCGATCGGTCCGTGCCCTTCGACCGGATCGCGGCGGAACCGCTGATCCTTTTTCCCCGCCATGTAGCCCCCGCCTATTACGATATCGTCGCGGATTTCTATGCCCGGAACGGACAGCCGCTGCACATCCACCAGGAAGCGATCCAGATGCAGACCATCATCGGCCTGGTCGCGGCCGGGCTCGGCGTGTCCCTGGTGCCGGCATCCATGACCGCTTTGAACCGGAACGGCGCCCGCTATCTGCCGATCGAGGGTGCCCCGCCGCATATCGAGACCTGCATCGTCTGGCGCGACGCCGAAGAGCAACCGGCCCTGCGATCTTTCCTCACGCTGATGGACGGCGTCGTGGCGTAAGGCGGTTGGCCCAGGGATATGAAACAAGGCGTCCGGCCCGCACGGGTCAGCCCGCGTCGAACAACCAGGCCTTGGCGTCGCTGACGTTATCGAAGCCGCGAATTTTGCCGTCGGTGATTTTCCTGAGAGCGGCGGAGGCGGATCCGAAAACATCGTATTCGGCCGGGTCGCCCCTGTTTTCGGGCAGAACGACGGCTTCGCGGATGAGGCCGCCGGCGAGCACCCGGGGAAACGCATATTCGGCAAGCCACGTATCCGAATGATGGAAGCCGCTGTTCAGATGACGCAAATCCGCCAGCCAATACGCGTATCCGCCGGTATCGAAGTGATCGCAGATATAGGTGAGGACCGCGCGAAATTCCGCCACGGTATGGAACCGGCCGATCCATGTATCGATGATCAGCTTCTTTTCCGGAAAATGCGACACGATGGCATAGGTCTTCCCGTCACCGGTGCGGAATGTCCGCAAATCCTGCGGCGCGAACGCTGCTTTGACGTCGTGCCGTACCGTATCGTCCATAGCCGCCCTGAATACGTCGCCTCATGCCTGTCCGAACATGTCTCGAACGGCAACATTAGACGCTTGTGAAATTCCCCTCAACAAGAGGTAGGCTTGGCGGATCAACCGGCAACGGCGGCAGCGCATCGACGGCGGAAATCGCCCGCCAAGTTCACACCGGCTGCGGCGAGGGCATCGGGTCCGCCGGGATTTGCCCCAACTGGCGCAACAGGCTCAACTGGTCCTCGCTGTACCAGAAATCGGTGATCCGCCCGCCGCGGATACGCACGATGTCGATGCCGGTGATGCGCACCTTGCGCCCTGTCGGCGCGATGCCGAAGAACGGCCCCTGATGCGTGCCGGTCAGAATGAAGCGCCCGGTGACCATGTCGCCGTCCACCAGGATCATCTCCACCTCTTCATGCATGTCCGGAAAGCCCGTGCGCCATTCGCGGACCAGCTGTTTCAAACCCTCCGGCCCCGGCTGAAGTCCCGGCGGCAATTGATGATCGGTGAAGTCCGGCGCGACGAGGTCGTCGACCGCATCCGGATTCCCCTTGCACCAGAATTCTTCATAGAACCGGCGCATCAGCGCCTTGTTCGCTTCGACCGACATTCGCCCGTCCCCCTCAATGTGTTGCGCGTCCGGGATGTGCCAAAAGGCGCCACGGCGTCGCTCGAAAAAACCGCTCGAACAATCAGGCGGATGCGGCCACCAGACGAAGTTCGGCGGAGTCCTCGCACCCGTTCGCCACAAGATACTTTGCATCGGGAACGACAGTGGTATCCATCGTCAGAATCTTGTTTTCGGGCAGACCGGTCGCGCGCAGATCCTCCAACACCAATTCCGCGGCATGATGCGGCAGGATGACATGCAGAAGATGGGAATTTCGCATGACATTCTCGGTCGTGCGGGTCTCGCATTTATAATCCAGGAAACTCGTGAACTGGGTCAGGTGCTCTTTTTGCAAAAATCTATTAATGTTCAACTTGTCAAAGTCGACACCATAAGCCTTCAGCGAGTCTATAATCTCATACGGGACCGTGTTCGCTATGACGATCGATTGACCGGACGCCGCGATCGACTGCAGCTCCATAAGGTATTTTGTGAAGGATTCCTCCATACCACCGATTGAGAGCAATGAAATCAGGATGCGTTTATAGCAACTCCCGCAATAGAACTTATGGGGCGGGAAAAATCGGGCCCGCTCGGACCAAACGCTGATATCACGCTTGGGCATGGGGAAAACAAAGTCCTGTTCCTCGCTACAATGCGGGCAGGTGCATTGAACTGCATAGGGAACCCTGGTGGCGAAAAACGCCGACTTGAACTTGGGACTGGTATCGATGCCTATCCGGACGTTTTCGGCGAATTTCGCGCCGGCCAGTTTGTCTTCAATGATCGGATCAATAGCCTTGTAAAACTCCTGGTCGCTCATTTCCGTCATGTTGTATCTGGGACGGTAATGCAGGGTCTCGCAATAGGCGATGTTCGACTCGATCAACCCCTTGGCCTTCGCGACATCGAAGATCGGACTGCCGGGATAAGGCATGATGTAATCGGTGTGGATGATATGATCGATACCGTATTTCTTGTAGAAATAGATCGTCTTCTCGACGGATTCCCGGGTCTCCTTCGGGTCGCCGAAGATGAAGTTGGCTTGAACGCCGATACCGGCCTGTTCCGACAATTCGATTGCATTTTGAATTTGGCTGGCGGTAATGCGCTTGTTCATGCTTTTGAGAACGCCGTCATCCGCGCTCTCGAATCCATAGCCGATATGGATGCAGCCCGCGTCCTTCATTGCCTTCAGCAAATCGAGCGTCACATCCCCCACACGCATTGACGCATTCCAATCGATCTTGATGTTCGATTGTTTCAGCAGGTCGCAGAACTCGTAAATCCGGTCGGACTTCACCGAAAACAAGTCGTCATAGATCTTGAGGATGTTGATCTCGTACTTGTTGTGAAAATACGAGATCTCGTCGACCACGCTCTGCATGGACCTGCCCCGGTATTTCCGCCGCGATCCATCGAGCGTCGAATATTGGCAGAACGTGCATTTGAAGGGGCAGGAACGCCCGGAGCTCAAAGGAAGAACGCGCGGGTATTTTTGCGTGATGACGTGAAAATAGTTGTCGAACTGATTGCTGATCTGAAAGTACTTTTCGATCTCCATCACGTCGTAATCGGGCAGCGGCAATTCATCCAAACCGTAATTCGCATTGCGCAGCTTGTTGTAGACGGGTTTGCCATCACGCCAATAGCAGACGTTTTCAATCTTTTCGACCGAGCCGCCGGTTTCCAAGGCGTGCAACAGTTCTTTGATCGGCAATTCGCCCTCATCCATGATGCCGAAGTCTGGGCGCAGAGTTTCGAACAAGGACCGGTCATTGGTCAGGATGCTGCCGCCCAACAGAATCGGCGTATCGGGCGCTAATTTGCGGACAAACCCTATCGCATCCCGCACGAAAAGGTACTCAGCGACCATGCCGCCAACGGCGATCACTTGCGGTTCGAACTCGTGGATATTTTCCTTGATCGACCGCGCCAAGGCGTCCGGCGCCGTTTCGTCGCTGAGGATCCAGCTTGTGTTGACACCCCGAACGGAATGCCCCTGCGCGATCATCATACCGGAGATATAGGCAGGGCCTTGCGGAATCATGTCCAGACTAGGGCCCTTATTCGGATAATTCCCTTGGGGGTTTATCAGAAGAACCCGCATTCGCTCCGTCCTTTCGCCACTATTTCTTTTGGATCCCGGCTTCTACGCTGAACCAGCAAGAATAATGCCTAACGCAGATTGCCCTGCCCGGCTATTTGTTTTGCGTCCAACAAGCCCGGGCGTCCAACAGACTTGCGGGCGGGCCTCGCAAACGGCGGCATCGCGACAGTCCCTGCAAATGCTTCACCCTGTTTTTATTAGCATTTTGGCGAAACCGTTTCCAGGCGCCTATGCGGTCAAACGCCAACGCCGCATGAATTGAGGTCGCGCACCGGCATGGTGGGACGGCCCGACTTATGGTGTGATAGCGCCGAAACGAGGAACAATCCGAACGGCAAAAGCAGGAGGAAACGGCGCGATGGGACATATCGGGGCGGAGGTTACGCTGGACAATCCGGCATTGGTACATGACAGCGCCTATCTCTACGGCAAGGTCTATATCGGCCCGGGGGCCTCGATCTGGCCGAATGTGGTGACGCGGGCGGAGATGGAGGAAATCCGGATCGGCGCGCGCACCAATATCCAGGACTTCGTGATGATCCATGTGGGCGCGCGAACGCCGACCATCGTGGGTGAGGATTGCTCCATCACCCATCACGTCACCCTGCATGGCTGCGAGATCGGCGACCGCTGCCTGATCGGCATCAACGCCACGGTGATGGACGGGGCCAAGATCGGCGCGAATTCCATCGTCGCCGGCCATACCATCGTGCGGGAAAACGCGGTCTTCCCGGAAAACTCGATCATCGCCGGCGTCCCCGGCAAACGCGTGGCGGAACGCGACAACAGCGCGGCCAATCTGGGCAATGCGCGTTTCTACCATATGAACGCGCTCAACTACGCCCAAGGCCGCGACCGGCTGACCGACGAGCAATTGGCCGAATTGAAGGAAATGTTCGGGGCGTGACGTTTGCGCTGCGGCCCTGACGTTTGGGTGATCAGAACCGCTTTACGGCGACGAACAGCCGGACCATCGCGGGCCGTGCTTTCAGGAAGCCGCGGTAGGTGACTTCCAGAACGGGCTCGACGCCCGGCAGGGCCGCCAACCGCGCCAACCAGCGCCAGCCGGGCAGCGCCCGCCAGACTTCGATGAACGCCGCCGCGCCGGACAGCACTTGTCCGTTCGGGGCTATGACATGGAAACGCGCCATCGCCGCCTGCCTGTCGAGACCTTCAGGAAGCGCGGCGTTCTGTGCGGAGACATCGACGAGACACAACCGGCCGCCCACATCGCGGTCCCGATACAGGCCGATCTCGGCTTTGCAGAGCGGGCAGGACCCGTCGTAGAGAACGGTCGTCCCTGCCCCGCCCGCGGTATTTTTATGCATATCCTAATGCTTTCCCGCGCCAGAAGCGCGCCATTCTGTACGACGGTTTGGTGCAAGGGATACGCCCGGGCCGAACCGGCGGATCAATGAACGCGGGGCAATTGCCGCGCGACTCTGTCAGACACCCTAATTCACATTAACCCGTCTATTGTTAGACCGAAATGTTCGGGGCGTAAGACGGCTGGGTTTCGATCCCGGCCCGGCTGGGTCTAGTCAGGGGCGTTGAAACTCTTGCCCGGCGCGTTTTCGGGCCAAGCGGCGGTTGGGAAAAAACTTTCCAGGCCCGGCGCGGTGTGATCGGCCCCGGTAAGCAGCTTATAGCAGGTAAGCCGCGGGTAGTTATCCAGGTCGACATGCCACAAACACGTTGCGTTCCATCCACCTTTCTCATCGGCAAACCGCAAAACAAGCCCTTCCCCCGGCGGACTGGGAACCTCGAACCGTCCCGCCGCGGATGTCGTTTTGCCGTCGATCCTCAACTGCATCGAAAGGCCGTCGCCATCGGCCGCGATGCGGGCATTGCCGCCATACGCCGCCCCGCCATCGGGCAGCCGGCCGACCACGACATAGTCCCCGGCAAAGAAGTCCGGCGGGATACCCGCGCGGCCGGTCGACGGAGACGTCCCTTGCGCCTGAACCGATGCCCCTGTCATACCCATGACAAGCAGGCAAAGTGCAAACAGAGGAATTGGGGTTTTCAAAAGCCGCATCTTTCGATCCCGTCGGTGATCCAAGGCGTGTCGGCCCCATGATATCGCCAAAACGCCAACCGGGGCCATCGTAGCGTTGGCGCAGCGGTTTACTCGACTATCATCATGCCCCTCGTTCTCTTTGTCCCGTTTGTTGTCAGATGAAATGTTTGGAAACCCATGCAACGCCACTTGATTGAATTGCTCCAGAACCATGTTTCCGCCGACGAGACGGAAGAGGAACATCGGGAAAATACGCTCGGCTTCGTAAGCCGCACACCGAACTGCGCAAGCAGGGAGACACTGGCGGGCCATGTCACCGCCTCCGCCTGGATACTGTCCCCCGACCTGAAATCGGCCTTGCTCACCCACCACAAGAAACTCGGTCGCTGGTTCCAGCTCGGCGGTCACGTGGAAGAGGACAGGTCAATACAAGCCGCCGCGCTTCGGGAAGCACGGGAAGAAAGCGGCATTTCCAAGATCGACCTTCTCGACGAGGCGCTGTTCGATATCGACGTCCACCTCATTCCCGAAAGAAAAGGCACGCCGGCTCACTACCACTATGATTGCAGATTTTTGATGGTAGCCGGCGACCGAGAATTCATGGTGAGTGAGGAATCGAACGATCTCGCCTGGCTCAACCTGACGGAAATCCCGCAAAGCCTTGCGGACGACTCCATCGTGAGAATGCAATCGAAGACTGAGACCGTCTTGAAACGACTGGGTAAACTACCGTGAGGATTTGATCGCGGCGTTAGCCAGCTTTTCAGACTAGGAAACTGTCATTGTAATCGCATTTTGCATTACCGATAAAATCGCATATTATTTGAGCGTGGCTGATCCGGCCATGCCGTCCACATTGGCGAAGCTTTCGGGCAGGAAGACACGAACATCCCGTATGAACCCCTTCAAGGTGCGCGGGCCCAGTGGACACGTCTTCTGATATGCACCGCTGGAGTGGTTCTATGCGCATTGAATATTCGAATCTTGGCCGACCAAAGCAAGCTGCAAAAAATCTGACCCGCCTGTCAGCCAATCTAAAACTGTCCAGAGTGCACGAAATTCTCGCGCGGGTCGTTGGTTATCGCGACTGGCATGATCTAACTACCAGTGTCCGACCAGATTCACCTGCTCAGTCTGGAGACATAGACGTTGGTGATGCGTGGCACCTCATCCTGACCCTAGCTGACATGCTCGGCCTTCCATATGCCGACGTCCAACATGCGATCTCGAGAGCCCGTCTATTACGTGATACACCGTGGTCACTAGACGAACAGCTAGCCATTCGTGCCAAGATTTGGCGCCACCGCATTTTTGGCCCTCCAAGCCGAGGAAAGCCAGGGACAATAGTCAGGGACAATAGTCAGGGAAAAGGCATACCGCGCGCAAGCCCCTGCGTATCTTATACAACCGGGCAGGCCTACCTATTTGCTGTTCGACACCGGAATGGGCAGTCGGGCCGATTTCGAGGTCGCTACGCCACGCAAGCCCCTTCCGGATTTCGTGCCGTCGCGTCTCTGGTTGCCTTATGGCTATTGGACGCTTCAAGACGGTTCAAAGGTGATTTTCGCCCGTGACTATCTTCCAATGTGGAGAATTGCAGACAGAGTCATTGAGCGCTTAGACCCTTGGCTTTGGATCCATGGCATTACCGACCAATTTCACTTCGCCGCCGCGGCTTCACCGAGTGCTTGGTCGAGCGGGACTGCGCGCGAGTCGTCACTTCAGCATCTAGCCAAGCATCGTATTCTTGAATTACCTAAGCTTGTGGATGTCATGCCGTATCTTTTTGAGTCAGGCATAGATGGAATTCCACACGGTGTTGCACGGCTTCATGAAGCCTGCGATCCCAGTCGTAAGTTTCCAGAATTTGCTACACTAAATCGCAGATTGTTCTGGAACTTAGGTCGCTAGACTCATGCGATGGGAGCCACTGTGTTGCCGTGTCTCCCCAGACAAATCCGATTGGTCAAGAAGGGGACGAGTGTGGTTACGCAGGAAGATATTGACAGGCGCATAGCAAAAATTTTCCATGATCGCGCGCAAGACACACTTGATTATCTGAACGATACTTTGAACGAACTTCTTCCTGGGAATCATTCACCAGCGGAGGGTTTGCTACTAGCGCATTTCCTTGCTGGATATGATGGCTACAACGACATCACCTTTGATAGAAAATGGCCACCTAGTGGTCACGGTTGGGGTACACAATTCAGCTATCTCGCCAAAGTTCGGGAGGGAGAGATCGTAACCTTCGCTTTTCAAGTGCTCTGCGGCGAGCACTGCCGGGAACTTGCAGTTCTTGTTGACTATGACCGAATTGGACAACGAACACCTGATAAAAACAGACGTGAGAACCTGTTAATGTCACTCGGCTTCAGAGTTATGTCATTTAGCGAGTCCGAGGTAATCAACAATTCAAGCGAATGCTATGAAAGAGTAAACTTACTGCTGTTCGAGTTGAACAACGAAGTACTCGCCGAGGCAGGCCATATTCGGGGGTGACGGATTATGGCGGCGGTTTACTTTTTACCCGCGCAGCTCCGAAAGGTCCTCTGCAACACGCGGGGATACGGTTACGGTTTACTTTTTATCGACGCAACTCTGACAGATCCTTAGCGGCGCGCCGCTTAATAAAGTCCTCTCTCGGCCATGATCCTGCCCTGACGGTCCGATTCCGCCTGGGTCAGCCCTTCGCAATGGTCGACCAGCATCGTTGCATAACTTGGCAACGCGTTGCGCTCGATCTGGACGTCAGGGTTCCAAAGGTCGGATCGCTGCAAGGCCTTGGCGCAGTGCACGAAGGCCTCACGCACCGTGATAAGCAGGCCGGTAATCGGCGCGCGGCCCTTCACCGCGCAGGGATCGAGAAGACGGCGGTCGTCGGTAATCCGGGCGAGGCCGTTTACGCGCAATGTCTCGTTCATGCCGGGCACCAGGAACAGCATTCCGATTTTCGGGTTTTTCAGCAGGTTCGCCGCGTTGTCGAGCCGATTGTTGCCGACCCGATCGGGCAGGAGCAAATGGGACTTATCGATGACCCGAACGAAACCCGGCGGGTCGCCCCGCGGGGAAATATCGGCCCCATCGTCGCTTTGGGACGAGATCAGACAAAACGGCGATTTTGCAATAATCGCCCGGCAATGCTGGTCGAGCGCCGGCAGCACCTTGTCGGTCGACCGACTCATCGGCTCCTTGTGCATCGCGCGCAAGGCGGCTTCGTCCGTAACGACGCTGACATCCCCCGGAAGCCCGTCCGGATAAACTCCGTCTGGAAAATTTTCGCTCACGCTCGTCTCCTTGAATGGGATTACGGTCGGGTATTACGGGGACAGTTTACTCAACTAACCCGCCATCCTACCAGTCGTCACAATGAAATCGACAATCTCCTCTACACCCTTCCCGGCCTTCAGGTTGGTAAAGTAATACGGGCGGTCGATTCCCATGCGTTCGGTGCCCAGGAAATTACAGTGACGAAATTGCAGTGACGGCTTTCTTTTCCATCTCAGGCCATCATCTAACAATAGCATCGCGTAAAAACGGTCTATAAGCTTTCCGGAAATGCCATGGAAACTTTTGCGGCCACGGCTCAAGATCCGACCGGCCTACATAGTCCACTATAAAATCGGCTGATGGGTTGCGATAGAGGGTCGCAGTTTTTATTTCACAATCTTCAAATTGCGTACCGAATTGCTCAAAAAATGCACCAAACGTACCGCCAGTCGTAACGGCCCCTTCAATTATGAGAATCTTTTTATTCTCCGGTAATACCTCGCGGAGATTGTCAGCGAAACTTTGCCCGCCTTGAAAAAGAAAACGACGTGCGGGACCACTTTCATCATCAATTTTGCAATCGATCACCGCAAACGGCAATGAACCTAAATTGCCTGCGACCCAACCACCCCAAATTCCTCCGCTGCGACCAATACCAAGCACGATGCCCGGCATCCAGGCACTTCCCTCAATTTGTTCGAGTACCTTTTCCGCAGTCTTCAAAGCTTCGTTCCAAGACGGCTGGCGATGCCATTTCCACAATCTATAGGCCTGAACTACCGCGACCATGAAAGCCGCGATGCTCGTCAATCCGCCAATGATCGCAAGAACATCGATCAATAGTGAAACCACCAACAGGTTCTCCGTCTCAATCCAACCAAATTCAAGCCATTCTAGCAGAATGGCCAATACGCATGCACTCATTGCAAATATTGTTGGATATCTAGGCGCTAGTAAGCCTAGTCAATTCCGGTCCTATTCCGGTGACAATTCAACAAGAAAGGCCCCCGGCCTTCACAATAAACTCAACGATCTCCTCCACACCTTTCCCGGCCTTGAGGTTCGTAAAATAGTAGGGGCGTTCGCCGCGCATGCGTTTGGTGTCCTGGTCCATCACCTCCAGGCTGGCGCCGACGAGGGGGGCTAGGTCGGTTTTGTTGATGATCAGCAGGTCGGAGCGGGTGATGCCCGGGCCGCCCTTGCGCGGGATCTTTTCGCCGGCGGAGACGTCGATGACGTAGATCGTCAGGTCCGCCAGTTCGGGCGAATAGGTGGCGGCCAGGTTGTCGCCGCCGGACTCTATCAGGATGAGGTCGAGGCCCGGAAACTTTTCCATCATCGTGTCGACGGCGGCGAGGTTGATCGACGCGTCTTCGCGGATGGCGGTATGCGGGCAGCCACCCGTTTCCACGCCCATGATGCGGTCTTCCGGCAGCACGCCCGTCGCGGTCAGGATGCGCGCGTCTTCCTTGGTATAGATGTCGTTGGTGATGGCGCAGAGGTTGAAGCGGCCATACATGGCGCGGCACAGCTGTTCCATCAGCGCGGTCTTGCCCGACCCGACCGGCCCGCCGATGCCAACCCGCAAGGGGCCGTTCATGGGGGATGTCTTTTCCAAGGGGCTTACCGTTTCCGCGACTGCACTCATGACCTGAACAACCTTGTATATTGGGTTTCGTGTTTCATCGATGCGATGTCGATCAGCGGCGCAAAGCCGCCCAATTCCTCAAAGTTTGCCTTGGCGGCCCAGTCGGCGCGGGAAAGCACCTCGCCTTCCAGCGCGGCGAGCACGCGGATGCTGTCGCTTTGGCCCAACGGCACAAGCCGCACCCCCGCCGAAACAAGGTTCGCGGCCACCCCGTGCAGGAAAGCCGCCAGCGCGTCTTCCAACCCGATGCCGCTTAACCCCGCCACCGCGCCGACCGCGATGGGATAGGGCGCGCGGGCGATATCCCGGGCCAGATCCTCACCGCACCTGTCCAGCACCGGCCAGCCGGCCTTGGCCGCCTTCACGAAGGCCTTGCCCTGGGATTCTGATTCCAGCAGGCGTTCCTCGCTGGGGTTCAGGGCCAGCGCCAGGTCGACCAAATCGGTGAGGTCATTGGTGTCCCCCTCGCCCGTCACCCGCCGCCAGGCTTCCGCCAGCAGCACCGCGTCGCTGCGCCCTGACCCGTGCTGCAACACATCCAGCAGCCACAGGCGCAGGGTCTGCGCGTCTTTCACATCGCCCTGCTCGACCGCCCATTCCAAACCGTGGGAATAGGTGAAGGCGCCGACCGGAAAGGACGGCGACATCCAGGTCATCAGGCGCAACAGCGCCCGGCTTTCCGAAAGAGTGGACGGCGCTGCCATGGTTCAGCCTCTAGTGGGTTTGCCCGAAATGGGAATGGTCTTGGTCGCCGCTGGCGTCATAGGCATGGACATGATCATGCGGGCCGTGGCTGTGGCCCTTCACCGTGCCCTGGCCATAGGCCCCGCCTTCCGGCTGGAACGGGCGGGAGACGACGGTCGTCCACGCGCCCAGGCCCTTCAACATTTCCTCGATCACATGATCGTAGCGGATGAAGACCGCCGCTTCATGGATTTCCGTCGGCAGGTGCCGGTTGCCCAGATGCCAGGCCACGCGCATCAGGTCGTGGCGGTTCTCGCAGGTCACTTCCAGCAGCTTTTCCTCCGCCGCCTGAACCGCGACAAGGCGGCCGTCTTCCAGCCTGAGCGCGTCGCCCGACGAGATCGCCACCGGCCGCGGCAGGTCCAGCAGGAAGGAAAGCCCGTGCACCCCGTTCATCGCGATCCGCCGACGGTGGCGCGCGTCGTAATCCAGCACCACCGTATCGACGGCCTCACCGTCCCATGTCCCTCGTTCGAGTACCGTAACCGCTCTAATCATAAAAACTCCCTAGCGTGAATTCCGTGCGATGCTTCGGCCGCACTTGCGTCAGAACAGAAAATACCGCTGTGCCATCGGAAGTACATCGGCAGGTTCGCATGTCAGCAATTCGCCATCTGCATGGACCTCGTAAGTCTCTGAATCGACTTCTACTTTCGGCGTCGCATCGTTCAAAACCATCGAGGCTTTCGATATCCCGCCGCGCGTATTCTCGACCGCAAGCAGGGTTTTGCCCGTGCCCAGCGTCTGGGCCAGCCCCGCATCCAGCGCCGCTTGCGAGACGAAAGTGGCGCCGACGGCCTCCCTGGCGCGGCCATAGGCGCCGAACATCGGCCGGTAATGCACCGGCTGCGGCGTCGGGATGGAGGCATTCGGGTCCCCCATCGGCGCGGCGGCGATCATGCCGCCGACCATCACCAGGTCCGGCTTCACCCCGAAGAAGGCGGGCGACCACAAAACCAGATCGGCACGCTTGCCCACCTCGACCGAGCCGATATGCTTCGACATGCCCTGCGCCACGGCCGGGTTGATGGTGTATTTCGCGATATAGCGTTTGACCCGGAAATTGTCGTTATCGCCGGTTTCTTCCTTCAGCGGGCCGCGCTGTTTCTTCATCTTGTCGGCGGTCTGCCAGGTGCGGATCAGCACCTCGCCCACCCGGCCCATGGCCTGGCTGTCCGACGCGATGATCGAGAACGCCCCCATATCGTGCAGGATGTCTTCCGCCGCGATGGTTTCCTTGCGGATGCGGCTTTCGGCGAAGGCGACGTCTTCAGGAATGCTGGGGTCCAGGTGATGGCAGACCATCAGCATGTCCAGATGTTCTTCCAGCGTGTTCACCGTATAGGGCCGCGTCGGGTTGGTCGAAGACGGCAGAACGTTCGCTTCGCCGCAGACCTTGATGATGTCCGGCGCGTGGCCGCCGCCCGCCCCTTCCGTGTGGAAGGCGTGGATGGTGCGTCCCTTGAA